>Ga0208879_1000193_pt1 | contig 66026 bp, 76 predicted proteins | sample Knorr_S15_td_Bot_FD_185605 | JGI IMG/M metagenome (GOLD analysis project Ga0208879, IMG submission 185605) | Marine microbial communities from Southern Atlantic Ocean transect - Knorr_S15_td_Bottom_ad_5009_LV_A (SPAdes) (version 2) | ecosystem: Environmental > Aquatic > Marine > Oceanic | place... | reverse complement strand
CAGATTTAGCAGTAGGAACAGCAGTAGAACGGCGCGGGCGTGATAGCGTGTCATGCCCCAATTCTGCCCTGCCCCACTCAGGCCCGCAACTCAGGACGCGCAGAACAGTGCTGGATAGCTGGGCGTGGCTGGGTGCCACGGAGCGCGAGCAGATTGGGGACCGCCGCTCTCTACCTTCCGAGTAGCCGGCGCGTCTCCTCTTTGGTCAGCCCTACTTCGGCAACGTCTGCACCGGCGTCGAGCAACTCACTGTCGTCTGCCCTTCTGGCCAGTGCCAGTGAACCAGCGGCGGAGCCCGCACCCAGCCCCACGACAAGAGCAGTCGTTACCAAGGCCTCGGGGGTGAGGAGCTGCACGCCGAAGAGTGCCGCCGTGGGCACGAACATGAGGAGCGCCGACAACGCCCCCCAACCCGCAAAGCGCGGGAGCGACAAGTCGTCAAAGGTGTGGCGGCGCCCGGCAATCCCAAGTACGACGGAGAAGGCGCTGCCACCGATCAGTCCCGCCAGCGCAAACGAGAGCACACTGTTGACGAAATATACGGCGCCCCCGTTCAGCGCCCCGAACACCAGCCCCTGTAGCGCACCAACCGCACCAACGAAGCCCCACGCCAAAGCCCAAGTCACCCCCATGCCGACTGCGCCACGGATGCGCTTTAGCCACTTGCTCATGGGAACTCCCCATGAGTGAAGGGCGGCGTCTGTCATCTCGATTGAGTCACGCTCCTGAGATTATTCCAACCATTCAGCCCCAAGCCGCCCGTCCTGATCAGAGTCCGTCTATCCATGGATGCGGGCTCCCTGACGGGGTTCAGACATCTTTGGGGACAGAGGGCCCTGCCGGGCGGGACCCCTTCACCGTGACGCGATGGCCCGAGCGGAGTTCGGGGAAGTAATCCCACACGGCGAAGTGCTGCGTGCACCGGTTGTCCCAGAATGCGATCGAATGCGGAGCCCACCGGAAGCGCACCTGGAACTCCGGGTTGCGGACATGCCCGAAGAGGAATGCGAGCAGAGCGTCGCTCTCTGACCGGGGGAGACCGACCAGTCGCGTCGTGAACATCCGGTTCACGAAGAGACACTTCCGCTGCGTGTCCGGATGGACGCGTATCACCGGGTGTTCACTCGACGGATACGTTTTCCCGCCGTCATCCCGCCCGATGATTCTGTTCACCTCCCGATAGTACGGAGCCCCGTCGTGGATCGCCGTGAGTCCGTCGAGCAACTGCTTCATGGGGTCCGAGAGTGCCTCGTATGCGGCGTACATACTGGCGAAGAGTGTGTCACCGCCACACGCTGGAACGGTGAACATCCTCAGGATCGATGCCATGGGCGGCTCGGCGGAGCACGAGACGTCGGAGTGCCACATGGCTCCCGTAATGCGTTTCGAGTGCTCGTCGGCGTGGAGGATCATGACTTCCGGATGACCCTCCAGCCCGGGATCATTCGGATGGACGTCGAGTTCGCCGAAGCGTGCTCCGAAGGCCTTGTGGGCTTCGACCGAGATGTCCTGGTCGCGGAAGAAGATCACCTGGTGCTCGAGCAACGCCGCGTGGATCGTGTGAAAGGCATCTTCTTCGAGAGGTCGCCCGAGATCGATCCCGAAAAGCTCGGCGCCGATGGTGGGCGTGATGGGGCGGACGGTCCCGGGCATTTCCACGCTTGCACACGCCTCCACTTGTAGTGAGCGTCGAATGTATGGCACGCCACGAGGGGGTACCAGCGATCGACTGCGGCCCCACTCAGGCCCGCAACTCAGGACGCGCAAAATACTGCTGTATAGCTAGGCGTGGCGGATGCCACGGAGGGGCTAGGGGCTAGTTGCCGCCGGGTGGGCAGATGCCGCGTGCACATTACATCCGCGAAGGCCCCTAGTGCTCCAGATTGCCGCCGATCACCACGCCTTCCAGGAAGACGCAAAGCCAGGGGTTATTCGATCGGATACATGTCGAACGATTGATTGTCCAAATAGGCAATCCGGTTTGGCATCGTCTGCATTATCGTGTTTGCAAGCGACTGGGTGATCCTACCTGATCGGTATCGGATGGCCAGATAGGGCAGGAAACTCTCCGCGATATCCTCGCGGTTAGGGAAATCGCGTGCGTAGGTAGAGATGAACGTGGGATCGGCGGACTGGGCGGCAAGCCAAGCAGGTGCCGAGGCATGAGCCGCGTCCAGCGACGTGTGGGCGGCCTCGTGCACAAATGTCTCCTCCAGTATGCCGTCCGCCGTGTAGAGGTCGGCTTGGCCTATGTGGATGAGTAGGTTGTTGTTCCCGCCGCCGAACGGCTGAGTGCCCTTGTGGATCCAAACGGTCTCCACATCCTTGCGAAGCGCGGTCGGCAATCGACCGATCACCTCGGCGTACTTCTCCGCCTCCGCCAATGCCACGTCGGACCCGCCGAACTCCGGATTCACCTGAATCTCGGCAGCCAGACCGTCGTCGAAGCTGGCGTTGAACAGGTAGGCGTCGACCGTGATCCAGTCGTTGACCCGTCGGTCGAACATCGTTCGAGAACCCTGCCCGGCGAACGACAGGTTCTGGAACGTGGTCGGGTCCGAGGACGTGATGATGTCCGGGTCGATGAAGATCGTGCCTCCGAATGGCGGTAGCGTCACTACAGGAGTGGACGTGGTTGGAGCATCTTCTCCTCCACAACTCCCCAAGAGCAGTGAAAACAACAGGGCACCGAACGCAACTGTTTTCTTCATGCCGTCATGCTGCCCCGCTCCACTCAGGCCCGCAACTCAGGACGAGCAGAACACTGTTCATAGGTTCTGGGTCAGCGACGGTGGAATAGGGGTGCCCCCCGGTACTGGGGTCTCGCCTGTCGGCAAAATGGACCCGCCCCAGCTACCAAATATTTTTCGGGAATGGCGTTTCAGTGGCGTCGATGTGTGCGGTCCTCGCCCAGTCGCCCCAGTCCTGGATGTACCGTCGGAGTTCACCTCGCTTCACACATTTCCACGTTCAAGTGGACCCTATATGGACCCTATAACAAGAAAAGCCACCTCCGAGGTGGGAGGTGGCCTCGCTCTATGAGCCTTGTATACAGCCGTTTTACGTCAGTGCCCCGCCAGGGACTCGAACCCCGAACCTACTGATTAAGAGTCAGTTGCTCTAGCCAGTTGAGCTAGCAGGGCAGACCCGACCGAAACAACCCGGTCAGGAGCCGGAAAAGCTACCTATGGAGCCTCGACGGTCAACCTCTGGAGGAGCGTCTCCGCCGACCTGGGCTGGCGCCGTGTCGGCGGTCGATGCGGGGTTGCAACGCGGCGCCGCTGAGGTCGTTCGGGTCGGTGTCAGAAAGATCCGCGAGGAACCAGCCGGCGGACGACTCGAACATGAGACCCTTGCTCGGCATCCCGCCGTGTCTCTCGGGCCCCCGACCAGAGCCGGGCTCGTCGGGCCAAGCGGTGATCGTCCAGACAACACCGAAGGTATCGGCGTACTTTCGCAAGTTCGTTCGCTTATCTAAGGGCGAAATCGCTCATGCTTGAGACACTTCGTGGGTGCGGGCTGCTGAGGTCGTTTCCGCCGAAACGCAGCTAGTGCGCCGACCTGCGGGACCTGTTCACAGCCGAGTCGAGCTCTTGTAGAAAGTTCGAGCGATCACGCTTCCCGAAGGGTGCTGGGCCACCCGTGATCTCTCCAGACTCGCGCAAGCCCGCCATCAGCTCTCGGGTCGCGATGGCCTCCCCGATCGAGTCTTCGGTGAACACTCTTCCCCGCGGGCTCAATACCTGCGCTCCTTCTTCGAGGCAGCGTCCAGCCAGCAGGATGTCGTCGGTGACGACGATGTCTCCAGCCCCAGCGATCTCGACGATCCGATCGTCGGCCGCGTCTAGCTGGCCTTCATCCTTGACCACCTCGAGACTCAGCCACGGCTCGGGCGGCGCGCGCAGCCACTGCGCAGACACGAGCACCACGCCCAGGCCGTACCGCTTGGCGACACGGTACGTCTCCTCCTTAACCGGGCAGGAGTCCGCATCGACGAGGATACGCGGCACGCTACCTAATGCCCGCCAACCCCATGGTGGATCGTGGCCACAAAAGACGCCTCGGCGGCTTCGCTCTGGCCCCACGCTTCGGCCTGTGCCCTAATGGGCCGCGCTGCGACGATCTGCTCGAGCGAACGGCCCTGCTCCATGAGATCCGCAACGGCATCACGCATGGTCTTGAGCGCATCGCGGTACCGGCGCAGATCCTCACGGTCCGAAAGCGAACCGTGCCCTGGAATAACCTGAGTCTCGGCGTCCATGACCGCGAGCGCGGTGCCGGACGCGGCGATCATGCCGTCAATCGATCCCCCGGTCGCGGTGTCGATGAAGGGGAAGCGATCACGAAAGAAGGTGTCCCCCATGTGTACGACGTTGGCGCGCTTGAAATGCACGATGGCATCACCGTCCGTGTGCGCGTTCTCGACGTGAAATGCGTGCAGCTCGTCGTCGTTCAAGTGGAACGTCACGTCTTCGGTAAAGGTGACCACCGGCCAGGCTGCGCTGGGAACAGCGGGAGTCTCCGCGGGCTGGCGGCCAATGCGCTCCAGCACCTGATCCATGCTGAGTCGTACGCGCACGTTCTTGTGTGCCACGATGAGCGCGCCGGTCCGGCCCAGGTTCTCGTTGCCCCCCGTGTGGTCCCCATGCCAGTGCGTATTGAAGACGAAACGCACGGACTCGGATGTAATCTCAGCGATCGCCGCGAGGATTTTCTCGGTGAGTGGGGCGAACTGGTCGTCGATGATGAAGACCCCGTCCTCGCCCACTGACAACCCGATGTTGCCGCCCTGCCCCATGAGCATGTAGATGCCGCCGCCCAGAGACTGGGCACGGATCTGGACCGCATCGAAGTTCTGGGCACTGAGCGATGCGGTGAGCCCTAGCGTGCCCAAGGCAACAATTGAAGCGATGACAGCGGCAAAGCGGCGCATGGGACCATCTCCGGCAACGGTGACGAGAGACGAAGAAAGTGGGGTCTCAAGGGCGCCCGCGCACGTAGTCTGGCGCTTCTTTGTCGCGGGTGTCACGATGGCGACTTCATGTCCGACCTATTGCAAGCCACGACCAAGGAGCGCCCGTGCCCCGCACTGTATTCGCCTTGCTGGTGGCCCTGACCCCCTTCCTGCACTCCTGTGCCAATGAGCCCTCATCCGGCGGCGGTGCTGCAGATGCTGCGAACGAAGCAAGCACCGTCCTCGACTTCCAGCAGATTGCATCAGTGCTTCTCGCGCGCCTCGACCTACAAGCGAACGAGCGCGTGCTGCTGGTGGGACTGCCCGGACGCTTCGATGCACTCATGCCGCTACTGAGGTCCGGCATCGCATCGGCCGGCGCCGTAGACCTGGGTGTGTGGGCTGTCGAGGGTGCAGCCCCCGACGATTGGGCCACGGACTTCACGCGCAGCTTAATCGGGCATCCCCAGGCGGCTCTCGCTGAACTGCTCGCCGATGTGGACGCCGCGCTGATGCTGCCCGGTCCCACGCCCGCCAACACAGTATACGCCGCGATGCAGGACGTTCTGCGCGGGAACCGCGGTCGGACCGTCCACTTCCACTGGTTGGGCGCCTACAAGCTGGACGGCACTCTGAAGGACATCGATGAGATGGTGGACGACTTCTACGTGCGCGTGCTGTCCGACACCGACTACGACGCGTTGGGCGCGGCGCAACGTGCGTTCGAGGCCGCCATGCGTGGCGCGACGGTGCGGGTCACCACATCTGCCGGAACCGATCTCTCGTTCCAGATCGGTGATCGGCCGGTCACGAAACAGGACGGAGACGCGTCCGCGGCGCGGGCGCGCGCGGGGCGGAATCTGATTGATCGAGAAGTGGAGCTGCCCGCGGGCGCGATCCGTGTAGCTCCCGTCGAGCAGAGTGTGCAAGGCACGATCGTCTTTCCGCCGTCCGTCTGGGGCGGCGAGCGCACTGAGCGCCTCACGCTGCGATTCGAGCAGGGCGTGATGGTCTCGCTCGAGGCGTCCACGGGAGCTGAGGCGGCCTTGCGTGAAATCGAGGCGGCAGGCGATGCGGGCAAGGCGTTCCGAGAGTTCGCGCTCGGCTTCAACCCCCTGCTCGCCATCCCTGGCTCAGGCGAGCGATGGATTCCCTACTACGGCTACGGCGCTGGAGTCGTTCGCCTCTCGCTCGGCGACAACACCGAGCTGGGCGGGACGGTCGGCGGCGGTTATGTGCGCTGGAATTTCTTCGTGGACGCGACCGTCACGGTCGATGGGGAGACCTGGGTCGAGGGTGGTCGCTTGCTGCGGTAGCTCAGCCACCAAGAGCCTTCCTAGTCTCCTTCCCGCACGATTATCTTCCCCTGAGCCCCACCCGGAGGAAGACGATGCGCCACCCGGTACCCACGCCGAGAGCGTTCCGATCACAGCGCCTCATCGTTCTGACCCTGCTGTTGGGCGTCGCCGCTTGCGACGTGCCGGCCTTCGAGGGTCCTCAGATTCAGTCCCCGCCTCCGGCCTTCTTCATACAGAACGAGGCGTACCAAAACCGGCGCATGTTTCGCGACCACGAGATCGTCTCTCACGATGCTTGGGTCGAGACGTCGTGGGGCTTCTTCAGCGGCATCTACATCAACGGTCATCGAGGGGTGCTGACCGAGGGGGACGTGCGCGCCGCTCAGGAGGCGGCGCTTGCGGCGGCAGTGTCCGGGGTCATCATCGAGAACGTGGAACCCCTGACGATAGACGGACGCGACGCCTGGGGTTGGGCGGAACGGCTCCAGACACGCGAGCTCGGCCTCTCTTGGATCAGGTACCGGGCGATGGTCCCCTACGACACGATTTCCTACGCAATCGACTTCCACGGCGGTGAGCCGGAGCTAAAAGGAAGACCGGACACGCTCAGGGTCATCGTGGCGTCCTTCGCGATAGGCCAGACTACGTGGGATCTCCCGCTCATCGCCATTCTCGGCGGTATGACACTCTTCCTCGTCGCCGCACTGCAGCGGCGGTCCCAGGCAAGAGCCACTCGCCTCCAGGGCATCCGCTTCGTCAAGATCAAGAAGGACAACGAAAAGGAGTCGGACGAGGGACCGGAGAGCGAGGTGAACGCCAACGCGGACGCAGAGTCCGGATCGGCGCCGAGCGATTAACGCCGCTTCGCTCGTCGGCAAGGCCGAAGGCCACCTGTGTTCGCCCCCCGACGCCCAGCGGCTTGGGGCTCAGGTCCATCAGGATGTCGTAGAGCCCTTCCTACTCCTCCGGGCCGACGCACTCGCGGCTGGCCTGGATCTTCGTATCCTGAGTGGGTTCCGGAGCTTCGAGCGCCAAAACTCCATTTGGAACCGGAAAGCTACCGGCGAGCTCGCCGTGCTCGACTCCCGCGCGGCACCTCTGGATATCGAACAACTGACTAAGCGCGAGCTCGTCTACGCGATCTTGCGCTGGTCGGCTCTACCCGGCGCCTCGCGACACCACTGGGGCACGGACATCGATGTCTACGACGAGAACGCTCGACCCAGCGGATACGAGATCGAGCTGACACCCGAGGAGGTGGACGCCGGCGGAATGTTCGCGCCCCTGCACGAGTGGCTCGACCAGAGGCTTGCCGCCGGGGCCGGCCACGGCTTTTTTCGCCCCTACGACCAAGATCGGCAGGGGGTGGCGCCCGAACGATGGCACCTGAGCCATACACCCGTGGCCGCCACGTGCGAAGAGGGGCTCACAATCGATATTCTCCGCGCGAGCCTGTCCTCGTCCGACTTGAAGTTGAAGGGCACGGTTCTTGACCACTTGGAGGACATCTACCGGCGGTTCGTCATCAACACCAACAGGAATCTTTCTTGAGCCTTCGCCCGCCCCCGGAACGTGGCACTGTGCCCTGGGAACCCTACGTGTTTGGGGACTCCTACCTCGGCGCTCCCCTCGAGGTCTGGCGCCCATCAGGACCGTGTCGGCTCCTGGTCTTCGCGGCAATCCACGGAGAGGAGGGCGAGACGACCACCGCGCTTTCCATGGCGCTTCGACACCTGACGGACCCATCGCCCCACTGTGCCGTGGTGCTCACAGCCAACCCGGACGGGCTCATCCGGGGCACGCGCTGCAACGCGCGCGGCGTCGAGTTGAATCGGAACTTCCCGACCGGCGATTGGCAGTCCGAGCCGGTGCTGCACCGCGCCAAATTAGATGGCCCGCGGGAGGTGGCTCTGAGCCCCGGTGCCGAGCCGGGCTCGGAGCCCGAAACCCAGGCGCTTATTGCGCTCATCCGAGACCTGGAGCCGGAAGCGGTCGTGGCTCTGCATGCACCTCTGGCCTGTATCGACGATCCGAACGACAGCGAACTGGGACGCTGGCTCGCGGAACGCACAGGCCTACCCTTGGTGCCCGACGTCGGCTACCCGACGCCCGGCTCGTTCGGCACGTGGGGCGCCGAGCAGGGGCTTCCGGTTGTCACCTACGAATTCGGGCTCGTCACCCCGGACGAAGTGAGCCGCGTGCACGTGCCCGTGCTCGTCGACTTGCTCCAGCAACCCATCTAGCCGACTCGCACACGCATGGTTCTCAACGTCATCTGGATCGGCTTCTTTCTCATCGCCTTCGTCGTGGCGGGGGTGAAGCTCGTGTTCTTCCAGGACACCGAGGTCTTCACCGCGATGGTCGCGAGCACCTTCGACATGGCCGAGGTCGCGTTCGAGATCTCCCTGGGCCTGACCGGGGTGCTCACGCTCTGGCTGGGCCTCATGCGCGTCGGCGAAAAGGGTGGTGTCATTGCAGCCCTGGCCAAGGTGGTGCGCCCCTTCTTCCATCGAATTTTCCCGGAGATTCCGCGGGACCACCCGGTGCACGGCTCCATCATCATGAACTTCGCCGCGAACATGCTGGGTCTCGACAACGCGGCGACGCCCCTGGGCCTCAAGGCCATGCAGGAGCTCCAGGAGTTGAACCCGGAGAAGGACACTGCGTCCAACGCGCAGATCATGTTCCTCGTGCTCAACACGTCGGGGCTCACGCTGATCCCCATCAGCGTGATGGTCTACCGCGCCCAGATGGGAGCCGCCAACCCGTCGGACATCTTCCTGCCCATTCTCCTGACCACGTTCTTCTCCACCATGGCGGGGCTGATCTCGGTGGCCGTGGTGCAGCGCATCAACCTCTTCGACCGGGTCGTGATGGCGTACCTGGGCGGCTTAACCGCAATGATCGCAGCCATCATCTACTACTTTTCCAGACTGCCCTCGGAAGAGGTCGAGTTGGTGTCGACGGTGGTAGCCAACGTCCTGCTGTTCGGTATCATCTCGCTCTTCATTTTCATGGCCGCGGTACGCAGGGTGAACGTCTACGAGGCGTTCATCGAGGGCGCCAAAGAGGGCTTTCCGGTCGTCATCAAGATCATTCCGTATCTGGTGGCCATCCTGGTCGCCATCGGCGTGTTCCGCGCCTCCGGTGCCATGGACCTCCTGGTCGCAGGAATCGGGAGTGTGTTCACGTTCATGGGTTTGAACACCGATTTCATCGAGGCGCTACCCACCGCTCTGATGAAGCCTCTAAGCGGCAGTGGCGCCCGAGGCATGATGGTGGACGCGATGCAGACCCACGGCGCGGACTCCTTCATCGGCCGCCTCACGAGCACGTTCCAGGGCTCCACCGACACGACGTTCTACATCATCGCGCTGTACTTTGGCTCGGTTTCGGTGCGCAAGACGCGGCACGCGGTGGCTTGCGGCCTCATTGCCGACGGCACCGCCATCGTGGCCGGCATCTTCATTGGGTACCTGTTCTTCCACTAGTGGCGCACGGCCGGCGCTAGCAGCCCGTGGTAGAAGTACAGCACAGCGGGCTGCTAGGCCTCGAGGTCGTACTCCTTCATCTTGCGCCACAGCGTCGTCCGGCTCATTCCGAGTCGGTCCGCCGACACGTTGCGCGCGCCTCCCGTCTCCGTGAGCGCACGCGCGATCGCTGTGCGCTCGTCCTCGGACGCACGCTCTAGTCGATAGCGCTCCGGGCTCGGCGCCGAGCCTCCTTGTCCGCGGACTTCGGCGGGCAAGTGCTGCGCCTCGATGCGGCGACCGCCGGCCTGAATGTGAGCGCTCTCGAGCACGCCGAAGAGCTCTCTCACGTTGCCCGGCCAGGTATGACCCTGCAACAACCTCATCGCGAGTGGCGAGCAGCCCGAGTGCGGGCGTCGGTCCACCTCGCGGAAGAATGCGTCGGCGAGCAGAGGGATATCCTCCTTTCTCGCGCGCAGGGGCGGCAACTCGATACGCACGACATTCAGCCTGTAGTACAGGTCGTCGCGGAAGCGACCCGCTTCCATCTCGGCGCGAAGGTCTCGGTTGGTTGCGGCAACCACGCGCACGTCGATCGGCACCGCCCGCGTCGACCCCACCGGCGTGATCTCCCGCTCCTGCAGCACGAGCAGCAGCCGGTGCTGCATGCCCCAGACATGTCACCCACCTCGTACAGCAAGATCGTGCCGCCGTCCGCGGATTCGAATAAGCCCCTGCGGTCGCGTACCGCGCCGGTGAACGCGCCGCGTATGTGTCCGAAGAGCTCGGACTCGAGCAGGCCCTCCGCGAGCGGCGGCGCAGTTGACCGCAACGAACGGTCCCTCGGCACGATCAGAGCGCTCGTGAAGCGCGCGCGCGACGAACTCCTTCCCCGTACCTGTTTCGCCGGTCACCAAAACGGTGGCGGCCGCCGGGGCAGTGTTCGTGGACCACCCGCACCGTGTGTGTGCCGGCCTCCACCTTGAAGCCCCTGGCGCGGCCGCTACGGCCGTACAACTCGAGCGCGCCCACAGACTCTCCGTCGATGAAGACCTCGGCGCCATCGAGGGCATCGCCGGTCATGGAGTAGTCGATCTGAACGACGTAGCCCGCGCGGCCCGACCCCCACAGGTACCCCATCACGAGAAACGCCCCCACGATCGTGATCGCGGCTCGCCAACGGAGTGCCCTCATGAAGGCTCGTCGATCCGGCCAGCGTTCACGTCGCGCACTCCTAGAAGGCGCTCAGTCCAGTGAGCTTCTGGCCCAGGATGAGCGAGTGGATGTCGTGCGTCCCCTCGTAGGTGTACACGGACTCGAGGTTGGCCATATGCCGCATCGAGTTGTATTCGACGAGGATGCCGTTCGCCCCCAGCAGACGTCGTGCTTCCCGCGCGACGTTCGTCGCCATGTCAGCGTTGGCGCGCTTGGCGAGCGAGACCTGCTGCGGCGTCATCGTGCCCTCGTCCTTCATGCGGCCGAGACGATAGGTGAGCAGCTGCCCCGTGGTGATGCTCGTGAGCATGTCCGCGAGCCGGACCTGCTGGATCTGCTTCCCGCCGATGGGCGCACCGAACATGAGGCGCTCCTTCGAATACGAGAGCGCTTCGTGGAAGCAAGCCATGGCGGCGCCGACCGCACCCCAGGAGATGCCATAACGAGCCTGCGTCAGGCACATCAGCGGGTGCTTGAGGCCGCCTGTGCTCTCGGGCATCACCGCGCTCTCCGGGAGCTCGACATCCTGGAGCACGATCTCGCTGGTATCGCTCGCGAGCAGCGAGAGCTTTCCCTTCTGATCGCGTGAGCTGAAGCCGGGCGTATTAGTCGGCACGACGAAGCCGCGGATGCCTTTCACGTCCCCGAGCTCACGCGTCTGGGCCCAGATGATCGCGACGTCCGCCATGGAACCGTTCGTGATCCACATCTTGCCGCCGTTGAGCAGCCAGCCGTCGGAGGTCTGCTTGGCCGTCGTGATCATGCCGCCTGGATCGGACCCGTAGTCCGGTTCGGTCAGGCCGAAGCACCCTATGGCTTCCCCAGTGGCCAGTTTGGGCAACCACTCGGTCCGGTGCTCTTCGCTGCCGAACGCGAAGATCGGATACATGACTAGTGCGCCCTGTACCGATACGAAGGAGCGGATGCCGGAGTCTCCGCGCTCGAGCTCCTGCATGATGAGGCCGTAGGAAACGTTGTTCAGTCCAGCGCAGCCGTACTTCTCCGGCAGGTTCGCGCCGTACACACCGAGTTCGCCGAGCTCGGGGATGAGCTGCTTGGGGAACTTCCGCTCGATGTACGCCTCGCCGATGATGGGCATGACGCGGTCCTCGACAAAGGCGCGCACCGTGTCGCGAATCATCCGCTCCTCTTCGGTGAAGAGCGAGTCGAGGTCGTAGAAGTCGATGCCTTCGAAGCGGGCCATCGGTCGTATTCCGTCGGTGTCGGGTATCGGTTCCGGATCGAAGTCCGGCGACGAGAAAGTAACGCTGCGAGCTACTCCGAGGGAGCGTCCGCCTTGGGCGGAACGGCCTCTATCGCTCGCGCATTCACGAAGCGAATAACACCGTAGGCGATTTCACGGCAAGCCTTTGAGCCGAGCCAGATCCCCATCGCGACGGTGCCGAACCAACCGCCGATTACGAGACTCGTGGGACGGATGAAAATCCAGATGTAAGCGACGAGACCGGCACCGAAGATCCAGCCACCGAGCCAACCCCACCAGCCGGCCCGGTTTCGCGCCAAAGCACGGCACCGATCACACCAGAGTAGCCGATCCAGGTACATCTGGTCGTGCACTTCGAGACAGCGAACGCAGGTGACCTCGTCCGGGTAGCGATCGCGCCAGTTGGGCCGGTCTTCCTTCATGGCTTCGGTCAGGCGAGGGCGCGCACGAGGGCTTCGGTGTATTCCGTGGTGGAAGCACTGCCCCCCATGTCCACGGTGCGGCTCTCGTTGGCACGGATCACGGTGTCCAGCGCCCCACGTATTCTGGTCGCGACTTCCTGTTGCTCGACGTGATCCAGCAACAAGCACGCGGACATGAGCAGTCCCGTCGGATTCGCGACGCCCTGCCCCGCGATATCCGGCGCCGAGCCGTGCACAGCCTCGAACATGGCGGCGTCCTTGCCGATATTGCCGGCCGGCGCGAGACCGAGTCCACCGATGAGCCCAGCCATGAGATCGGAGAGGATGTCCCCGAACATGTTCTCCATCACAAGAACGTCGAAGCGGTAGGGATCGAGCACCAGCAGCATGGCTGTCGCGTCGATGATGCGGTCCTCCCACTCGATGTCCGGGTACTCCTTCGCAACCTCCTGCCCCACCTCCAGAAACAGACCCTGCGTGAACTTCAGGATGTTCGCCTTGTGCGCGAGCGTGACCTTTTTCCGACCGTTAGCCCGCGCGTATTCGAACGCGTAGCGGCAGATGCGCTCGGCGCCGAAGCGCGTAATGATCATGACCGATTCGGCGGCCGCATGCGGGTCACCGTGGATTCCGATGTAGTGCTCCACGCCCACGTACAGGCCTTCCGTGTTCTCGCGAATGAGCACGAGATCGATGTCCTCGTAGCGCCCACCGGGGACGATGGTGCGCACGGGGCGCACATTGGCGTACAGATCGAACGCCTTCCGCATCTCCACGTTGATGGAGCGAAATCCGGCACCAGACGGCGTCGTGAGCGGCCCCTTGAGCATGATCCGGTTCGCCTCCGCCGACTCCAGGGTACTCTTCGGCAGAGGGTTGCGTTGCTCCTGTAGCGCGATGAGTCCGGCCTGCTGCATGTCGTACTCGAGGTCGGCGCCTGCTGCCTTGAGCACCGTGAGGGTCGCGTCGGTTACTTCAGGGCCGATGCCGTCCCCGGGGATCACGGTAATGGTCTGTGCCATGGCTCTTCAGCGGCCGCGAGTATACCGGGAATTGTATTCGAACTCGGTGCGGTCTTCGCCCCAGCGGACGAGGTCCTGCAGCAGGGTAACTCGCTCAGTGCCGTCACGGCGAGCCTTCCCTGCGATGTTGAGAGATCGACGCCAGAGCACGTCGCTCAATGTCTCCCGCGCGAGCAGAGCGCTAGCTACTTGCGCGCCGCCGACCGTAGTGACCACGCGAACTCCCGCCACCCCCGGATAGTCCTGGAAGAGCCGGTGGGTCTCGTCCGAGAACACAAAAATATACGGTCCCACCTTGGCCCACAGGGCGCCGCCCCTGCGAATCAGCTGGGGGTCCTGCGCGACCGAAACCGTGACCACGTTTCCCACGACCTCGGCGCTCAGCGCGCCGTCGTAGGTGTAGTACTTCTTCGCCTGGGTCGCAGTCGGTAACGCAAGGTCCACGGGCTCCTGACAGCCTCCAAGGACCAAGATCAGCGCCACAAACACCGTCCCGCCCGCTATAGCCTTCATGTTGGTCAAATTCCTCATATTCCTCTTTCTCGTCGCTATCCCGTCGTCATCGACCCACATACCACAGCAACGTCCGGGCCAGCCGGTCGACCGAGGAGGCCAGCGCCCGCGGGGAACGCCCCGCCTTCCACGATGCCGAACCAGTGAACTCGCCCCGTCGAAACCTCCATGAGCGCTACCGACCAATCGACCCTTGGGTCCTCGTCCACATTCGAGCTGAGCGCCGCCTGAACCGGCGACAACACCGGATCGGCATCGACCAGCGCCGCCATCCTACGGAGCTCTCCGTACAGGGGATCTCCGCTCCTGCATACTTCCGCCTGCAGGAACTGCCTAACCGGAAGGCCACGCGGGCTCGCGCTGATCCCGGGGGAGCGTGCAAGCACCTCGTCCAGTTGGTAAGGCAGAACCCAGGTCAGGGCACGCGTGCGATCGCGTAGTCCGAACGCGAGCTCCGCGTCAGGATCGCCGGAGACGCCGAGTACCTGCTGCGTGGGCGATACCAGCACTCGTGTCCCGCGCAAGTCGGGTGGCGAGCCCACTGAAGTCCCGGGCCCTGGAGGAGGGGTGCCGCCTCCGCACGCGCAGAGCACCAGCGCGACCAGAATCGCCGCGCGGGCCTGTGCCGCCAACACTCCCTTGCTCGTCATATCCGACAATTCGAACCTCTTCCGCGCGCGTCGCATCCGATGCAGCGTTGAAAGGTAGACAAGGCGCTCAGGGTGTTGAACCTTCGCACCGGCCTTACACTCGCCTTGAAAACTCGCCGCGCCTCGCACGTATTTCACTCAGCGGCGTACTCGAAGCCGTTCCACCTTCATGCCCTCCTCGGAGACTAGTCTCGCGTGCTCGCACGACGACTCCACCTCTGCCTGCTTGGCGCCACGACGATGGCGCTACTCGCGTCGTGCTCGCCGACGTCTGAACCCCAGGCGCCACCGCACCTCGAGTTCTCGGAACCCACGCTCGACCTGGACACGCTTCGGGAAGGACAGATCGAGGTCAGGAATACGGGTGGTCAGACCGTCGGCCCGGTCGAACTCCTGGTATCCGCCATTCGTGACGCCGACGGCTCCACGGTCCCAGGCCCGACTCTGACGATCGACCCTCAGGAGATCGCCACGCTTGGCGCGGGCGAAGCCCGGACGCTCGGCGTCTCCATCTCGGTGCAAGGATCGCTGATGCCGGGTGAGTACGACGCCGCGATCACCGCTCGAGGTGGCTCACAAACCAGCGCGCAGGTGGCCGTACGCTTCGTGGTTCTCGACGACCCCGGCAGCGTTGCCGCGAGCGTGGAGATCCTCGCGACTCAGAGTACGGCGCGCCTGGGTGATGTGGTGGCACTGGCGGTAGAGGCCCGAAACGCAAACGGAACCGTGCTGCAGGGGGTGCCGGTCTCGTGGAGCGTAGAGCCCTCTAGCGCCGGACACTTGGGTCTGAGCGGTCAGTTCGTCGCTTATAGGACAGGGAACGTCGCACTCGTCGCCCGCGCCGGCGTCGCGTCCGATACGCTTCAATTGGAAGTGCGCGAGCGCGGGCTCAGCGGCTCATTCAACGTCGTGGGCCGCGCTCAGGAGGTCCAGCGCTACACGTCCGACCTCTGGCTTCATGGAACGGTGGCCTACTCCGGCACCTGGAGCGGCCGTACCGTCGGCACCAGCGTCAACTACGGCAATACGCTCAACGTCTGGGACATCAGCGACCCGTCTTCTCCACGAAAGGCCTTCTCGCTCGAGATCGACGCCAGGTCCCTGAACGATACCAAAGTGCGGGCCGACGGCACGCTCGCGATCATCACGCACGAGCGCTCTTCCGACGGGCTCAACGGCATCACGCTGCTCGACCTGGCCGACCCGTTGGCACCTACAGTCATCGGCCGGTTCACGTCTGAGCTGGAGACGGGCGTGCACAACGTCTGGATCGATGGGGACTACGCCTACGTCGTCGTGGACGGCAGCGGCAAGGGGCTTCGAATCCTGGACATCTCGGATCCGACCTTGCCGCGCATCGTCGCCAGCTACTGGGCCGGTTCGAGCTCCTTGCACGACGTTTATGTGCGCGAGGGACTCGCCTTCTTGTCGCACTGGAACGCCGGGTTGGTGATCCTCGACGTCGGTTACGGCATCGCCGGAGGCACTCCCGAGGCCCCGGTCGAGGTTTCCAGGCTCGAGGAGCTCGGTGGACAGACCCACAACGCCTGGTACTGGCCCGAAGCAGGATACGTGTTCGTAGGCGAAGAAGACTTCGGCACTCCCGGCGTCATGCACGTTGTCGACGTACGCAACCTGCGGGAGCCGCGGGAGGTTGCCACGTTCGGCGTACCCGGGCAGGCGCCGCACAATTTCTGGCTCGACGAGGCCACGGGCACGCTCTACATGGCCTGGTACGCCGAGGGACTGCGCGCGCTCGACGTGACGGGAGACCTACTGGGAGAGCTCGACCAGCAGGACCGGGAGATCGCCGGGCTCCGCTACAACGGCGGCTCAGGCCTCTGCAATCGCCCTAGCACGGACACGTGCTCGTGGGCTCCCCAACTCCACAACGGGCTGGTTTGGGTCTCGGACATGAACGAAGGGCTCATCGCGCTCGAACCGGTTCGCTGACGGCTAGGCCGGCGGGCGCACGATCAGACCGTCTCGGCTCCGCCGCTCGCGGCCTCGACTGAGCTGTCCACGGCTTCCGCGTCCGACCGGTCCATATCCAGTGAGCAGGAGTTGATGCAGTAGCGCTGCCCTCCCTGGTGTGGCCCGTCCGGGAACACGTGGCCCAGGTGCCCCCCGCATTTCCCGCACAGCACTTCGGTCCGGGTCATGCCGTGGCTGTGGTCCGTTTCGGTTTGCACCGCTGAGCCCTCAACGGGCTCGTAGAACGAAGGCCATCCCGAGCCCGAATCGAACTTGGTGACAGACGAGAACACCGGCTCACCGCAGCCCTTGCACCGGTACGTGCCGCTCGCCTTCTCATTCCAGTATTTCCCGGTAAACGCGCGCTCCGTGCCCTGCTTGCGAAGGACCTGGTATTCCTCTTCGCTGAGCTGCTCGCGCCACTCGGCGTCGGTCTTCTCGATACGGTCGGTCACGCGCGCCTCCACTGTGCGATTATCCTCCCCGATCTACCCCTGCCAGTTCACGCGGATCCCCGCCGTACAACGATACTGGACTTGACTGCATCGAATACTATCACGTACTACTTACCTTGCACTTCTACACAACTCGCTCACGGACGAACCATGCCCCGCTCTCTCGGCATCACGTCGCTGCAGATCCTCGGCGCGATTCGCGACCACAGTCCGTACGGACTCGAGGTCGTGACACGCACAGGTCTCGCGTCGGGCACTGTCTACCCCACGCTCGGGCGCCTCAAGCGCAGCGGCCTGATCAAGGCTCGTTGGGAGGATCAGCGCGCAGCCGAGCGTGAGGGCCGGCCGCGCAGGCGCTACTACGAGCTGACGGCGGAAGGGCAGCGCTCACTAGCGGAAGGCGCCTCGCGCGTCGCGACGCTCGCCGCCGACCTCAGCAGCGCAGCAGTCGGAGGCGCCGGGTGACCAGCCTCGTCGCGCGACTCGTGATACGGGTGGCCGGGCTATTCGTCCCTTGGGGGCGGCGCGGGGAGTGGAGGGGGGAGTGGCATGGCGAGCTCGCCGCTCTCGAGTACGAGCACGCTCGGGGCACGACGGGGCTCCCGGACCTACTGACTTACGCGCTCGGGGTGGTCCCGCATGCGCCTTGGATGAGGACGGAGGGGTGGACGATGGATAGCATGCTACAGGATCTCAGATTCTCGACGCGGGTGCTGCTGAGGAGTCCCGGTTTCACACTGGTCGCCGCGGTTACACTGGCCCTGGGGATCGGGGCGAACGCCTCGATCTTCTCGCTGGTGAACGGATTGATGTTTCGGTCGCCCGCAGGCATCCACGAGCCCGACCGACTCGTTCAGATCGCGCGCTCGTACGAGAGCGCGCCCCGTTGGGACAACTTCTCCTGGCCCGCCATGGAGCTGATCCGCGACGAATCCCGCATGCTCTCTGGAGTGGCTGGTTATTCCGGGCGGTCCTTCGTCATCGGTCGTGGGACCGAGACCCGGCAGGTGCCCGGCCAGTTCGTCACCGGCGACTACTTCGCGGTGCTCGGCGTGCATCCTGTTGTCGGCAGACTGGTGCAGCCCGCGGACGACGTGAATCCTGGCGAGCATTCCGTTGTGGTGTTGAGTCACTCGCTCTAGGAAGGTCGCTTCGGCGCCGATCGTTCGGTCGTGGGCACGACAATCCCGAGCTGGACATCGTGGAGCGCATCGCGTGGCAAGCCACTTATGCGGACGACCGCCTCCAAGGACATGTATCGCTCCGCATCCGCGGGAGGGACCGGGAGCCGGCTCACCGCCCGTTCACGGCTGAGCGCGACTGACGCCACCGCAGTATTGGCTGCGCACCCATTGACAGCGGGGGCTCCGCTGCGCCGATTGGCCGGTCCCTCAATCGACATGGGAGCCCGCAATGAACAACTCTTCCGTCCGCCACACCAAGTGGGACGACATCCCACTGGAGACCGTGAAGGACGACATCACACGGCGCCTGTTCACAGGCGATCGCATGATGATCGCGCATGTGTACCTGGATCAGGGCGCCATCGTACCCAAGCACTCCCACGATAACGAACAGCTCACCTACGTCCTGGACGGTGCGCTCCGCTTCTGGCTCGGTGAGGAGGGCTCAGACGATTACCAGGAGCTCGTAGTCGCGACCGGAGAGATCCTTTTCATCCCGTCTGGTGTGCCGCACCGCGCCGAGGCTCTCGAGGACACGCTCGACGTGGACGTCTTCAGCCCTCCCCGTCAGGACTGGCTCGACGGCACCGACTCCTACTTCCACGACGAGTCCTAGCGGACCGGGAGCCACTCAGATGGATCTCGGGCTGAAAGAACGAGTCGCGCTCGTATGTGGATCAAGCCAAGGGCTTGGCCGTGCCATCGCCGACGCGCTGGCCGCCGAGGGTGCGAATATCGTCATCAACTCACGCTCTGCGGAGAAGTTGGATGCGGTGCGATCGCAGATCGCGGAGGCCACGGGTGCGCAGGTGGTGGCGGCCTGCGCTGACCTCACGGATCCGGCTGGCGTGGAGCTGGTCGTGAGCAGGGCGAACGACGCGTTCGGCAAGATCGACATCCTCGTGACCAACACCGGTGGGCCACCGGCAGGCGCATTCGAGGACCATTCGGCCGAGGTGTGGAAGGAAGCGATCGCCCAGAACTTCGAGAGCGTGCTGAACCTCACGCGTGCCGTGCTGCCAGGCATGAAGGAACGACGTTGGGGCCGCATCGTGAACGTGACCTCGATCTCGGTGAAGCAGCCCGTCGTCGGCCTTATATTGTCGAACTCACTACGGGCGGGCGTCACCGGATTCGCTAAAACCGTCTCGAACGAGGTGGCGCCGTTCAACGTGACAGTGAACAATGTGCTGCCCGGGTTTACGCGCACGGAACGCCTGATCCACCTCGCTGAGGCCGTCGCGGAGCGGGAGGGAACGACGGTCGAAGGCGCTTACGAGGGTTGGGAGAGCGAGATTCCCATGGGACGGCTCGCGGATCCTCCTGAGGTTGGTGCGGTAGCAGCGTTCTTGTGTTCTGAGCAAGCCTCGTATGTGACGGGGCAGTCAATCGCCGTCGATGGCGGCTGGATCAAAGGATTGTTCTGATGGGTGCAGTCGGTTTCAATGAATCAGAATGGATATGGAAGAACGGTGAGATGATCCCCTGGGCGGACGCCCAACTGCATCTTCTTTCCACCGCAGTGCAGTTCGGCACGTCGGTATTCGAGGGCGTGCGCACGTACGAGACCCCCAACGGTCCTGCGATCTTCCGCCTCGACTCTCACATCCGCCGCCTCTTAGACTCGGCCAAGATCTATCGCATGGTGCCCGACTTCACGCCCGAGCAGTTGACGGAAGCGTGTAAGAAAGTCGTGCGCAAGAACGAGCTCACGAGTTGCTACATCCGCCCCATGGTGCTGCGCGGCTATGGGGCAATGGGGATCAACCCGTTCGACAGCCCCATCGCGACGTTCATCCCAGCATGGCCGTGGGGCGCCTACCTGGGTGAGGACGCACTCAAGAACGGCGTGGACGTGTGTGTCTCGTCTTGGCTTCGTGCGCACCCGAACACGTATCCGCAACGTGCCAAAGCGGGGGGCCACTACTTGAGCGCTCAGCTCATGAAGATGGAGGCCCTCGAGAACGGATACGTCGATGCGATCGCGCTCGCGCCTACTGGACTCGTGAGCGAAGGCAGCGGCATGAACCTCTTCCTCGTGAGGAACGGCGTGATCATCAGCCCGTTCCTCGACGGCACGTCGCTAGAGGGGATCACGCGCGACTCGATCATCCTCATGGCGAATGATCTCGGCTACGAAGTGCGTGAGCAGGACATCCCACGTGAGAGCCTCTACACGGCCGACGAGCTCTTCTTTACCGGCACCGCCGCCGAAGTGACTCCAGTGCGAAGCGTGGATCGGATCACGATTGGCTCGGGCACCGCGGGCCCCGTCTCTCTGGCGCTGCAAAAGCACTTCTGGGAGACCGTGAGAGGCGAAAACGACGACCCGCACGGGTTCCTCACGTACTTGGACGGATAGCCGATACTCAGGGGCACCACTCACGAGGGAATGCGGCGAGCAGCAACGTGACTAGTGCGCCGAAGGACGATCCAGCGATCAGGTACACCATCGATATCGACCGCAGGATGGTGATCAGCAAGGCGACGGAGGCGACCACCGTCGCGGACATGAAAGGCCTTTTCGAACGCCTACGAGGTGACCCCGACTTCGATCCGTCGTTCGACCACGTGTCGGACTACGCCGATGCGCGACCCACGCATCTCACGTCGGATGAACTGAGACAAATCGTGGAGTTGAGTGTCTTCTCGCCGACTGCCAAGCGCGCACTCATCGTGCAACCTGGCCTCCAGTACGGGCTCGCGCGCATGTATCAAGCGATGTCGGAACGGAGTCAGACCGTGGGCGTCTTCGCCACCGAGGAGGAAGCGCTGGAGTGGATGGAAGGTGAGGCCGACGAGTAACCCGCGGTCCTACCAGTCCGGGCTCTCCGATTCGTCCAGCTTCTTCATCGCCTCGCGCAGCTTCTCGGCCTCGTCTTCACTCACGTTCTCGACGGGGACGAGGTCCTCACGGCGCATGCCGCCGCGAGTGAGCACGCCGATCAACATACCGGCCGTAAGGATCGCGAAGACGGGCAACAAGTAACCGACCAGGTTGAAGCCCTCTGCCGGCGGCGCCAAAAACACCGCCTTGCCGAAGTCGGCCACGAAACTCGCTTCGATCGCCTCGACCGTCTCGCCTCGCTCCAGCGACTCACGGATCCGCACCGACCAGACCGGAGACGTGCCACACTGCATTTGGAACTGGCACGTGTGCACGTCCAACCCACAGCCACAGTTGCATTTGAAGGCAGACTCGAGCGCCATCAGCTTCTTGCCCACCTCGCCCTCGTGAAAGTGCCCTCCCATGGGCGCACTCGGATCGAATCCCGAATGCGTCGGACCTGTGGACTGGGCCCCCGCGGGCGCGACGATCAACCCCATCGCCGCCACCATGAAAAATCCTGATCTGATCGTAGTCATGTTCATCGTCAAAGCCTCAGGCATGCGCTTGGGTTCCAAGTTAACCACTAAGAGCGCCTGCGTGCCCTCGAACGTAGATCAGTGCCCCCGTGCGCCCGCGTCCGACCTTCGTGGATCGGCCGCCCCGAGTCGGTCACGCGTGCGAGGGTCGATCATGATCGAGTTGGCCGACCCTTGCCCGCCACCCATTCGAACCGTGTGGCCCATCGCCTCCAGACGCTCGACGGTCGCCGCACTCGCTCCTCCACCCTCGATGCTGATGCGGTCGGGCAACCACTGGTGATGGATGCGCGGCGCATTCACCGCCATCTGAATATTCATGCCGAAGTCGATGACGTTCAGGATGACCTGTGCGACGGTGTTGATGATGGTGCGACCACCAGGGCTACCGACTACGGCCACTAGGCGACCGTCCCGAGCTACGATGCTCGGGGTCATCGACGACAGCATGCGCTTCTGCGGCCGCGCGAGATTGGCGGGCGTGCCTATCAGGCCGCTGTCGTCAGTGAGACCGGGCCCGGCGTTGAAGTCGCCCATCTCGTTGTTGAGCAGGAAGCCGCCGCCGCTCACTACGATGCCCGAGCCGTACCCGCTTTCGAGCGTGTACGTCACCGAGACCGCCATGCCGTTGCCGTCCACCACCGAATAGTGCGTCGTCTCGGGGCTTTCATAGCCCATGGTGATGTCGCTCGGCTCGGAGACCGACGCGCGGTCCGCCGCGATACTGGCGCGAAGCTTTGAGCCATGCGCCTTACTCGTCAGCTCATGCACGGGCACGTCTACGAAGTCCGCGTCTGCGAGGTAGTGAGCGCGATCGCGGAACGCTCGCCGCATGGCCTCACTCACGAGGTGAATATACGGCGCGCTGTTGTGTCCGAGGCTGGCGAGGTCGAAACCCTCGAGGATGTTGAGCATCGTGACCATCGCGACCCCACCCGAGCTCGGTGGCGGCATGGAGATGATCTCGTAGCCGCGGTAGCTGCCGTGAATCGTGGACCTCTCGCGCGCCTCGTAGAGCTCCAGGTCCGCACGCGTGATGATGCCGTCCCCGCGCTGCATTTCCTCGGTGATCAAGCGCGCCGTCTCGCCTCGGTAGAAGCCGTCACGACCTTCGCCCTGGATGCGCCGAAGCGTCCTGGCGAGGTCGGGCTGACGGAGTGTCTCGCCCTCGGCGTAGGGCGTTCCGTCCTTGGAGAACTGGGCCACGGTCGCGGGAGTCCGCGCCCTGCGCTCGAGGAATCCCGCGAGGCTGCGTGCGAGGCTTTCGCTCAGCTCGAACCCATCCTCTGCGATCGCCACAGCGGGTGATACCAGCCGCTGCCAGTCCATGTCGCCGTACAGCTTGTGGGCCCGTTCGAAGCCCGCGACCGTGCCCGGCACTCCCACGGACTTGGCGCTGCGATGGTGCACGTCCGAGGAGTACTCACCCTTCTCGTCGAGCCACATCTCGGGGAAGGAGGCAAGCGGTGCCTTCTCGCGGAAGTCGATCGCGGTGGTCTGGCCGTTCGGGAAGCGGACGACCATGAAGCCGCCGCCACCAATGTTGCCGGCGGTGGGATGGACCACCGCCAACGCGAAGCCCGTAGCGATGGCGGCGTCGATCGCGTTGCCTCCGGCCGCGAGCACATCGCGGCCCACCTCACTCGCCAGCCAGTGTTGCGAAACGACCATACCTGTGCTGGCACGCACCGGCTCCGCGGTCTGAGCCACTACGTCGATCGGCAGCACCGCCAGCGCCAGAGCGAAGGTCCACAGGGTTACGGCGCGCCAACGATGGGGACTACGCATCGGGACCTCGTAAGGGAGTGTCTGCGTGTTTGCGACGAGCCAGGAAGATCCGGTCTCGGTGCGAACGGCGCTAGCACCCTGCTGTACTTCTTCCCCGCACTGCTAGTGATTACTCGAGAGAGTCGTGCTACCGATTGCACGCCAGTGCGGCGCCGGTTACTTCATCGCGCTCACACCGAAGCTGCTCGCTCAAAGAAAACGAGGCTGTGCGGGATGACCATCAAGAGACGCGAATTCCTGAAGAAGGCGGGGGCCGGTGCCGGTGTTGTGGCTCTCGGCGCCTGCGCGGGAGACGAAACCAGTTCAGGGACCGGTGCAACCGGAGGCATCAGCGGGCCCCGCGTGAACTGGCGACTCACAGGGAGCTTCCCGCCGAGCACGGATATTCTGTACGGGTCGGGCGTGCGCCTGGCGGAGCATGTCTCGGAGATGACGGGGGGCAACTTCAACATCCGCGTGTTCGCGGCGGGCGAGATCGTGCCACCGCTGCAGGTCATGGATGGCGTGATGCAGAGCACGATCCAATGCGGAATCACGCCAGGTTACTACTACACGGGCAAACACCCCGCGCTGGCTTTCGACACTGCGGTCCCCTTTGGGATGAGCAGCCGACATCAAATCGCGTGGATGTATCATGGTGGCGGCCTCGATCTTCTCAACGCGATCTACTCGGACTTCGGGCTGATCACGTTCCCGGTGTCGTCTACAGGCGCCCAAATGGGCGGGTGGTTCAGAGAGCCCATCGGCGGCCTCTCGGACCTGGCCGGCCTACGCATGCGAATTCCAGGCTTCGGCGGGGAGATCATGTCGCGCATGGGCGTGACCGTGCAGGTGATCGCGCCGGCAGAGGTCTATCCCGCGCTCGAACGCGGAGCGGTCGACGCGATCGAGTGGGTGGGTCCGCACGACGACGAAAGGCTCGGCTTCCATCAGATCGCTAAGAACTACTACTACCCGGGCTGGTGGGAGCCGGGCGTGACGATGAGCCTACTCGTCAACAGGGCTGCCTACGACCAGCTCCCCGCTGCCTACCAAGCCGTGTTGCGCACAGCCTGTGGCGAAACACTGTCGCACACGCTCTCGTCCTACGACGCGGCCAACCCCGTTGCGCTGCGACGCCTGGTGCAAGAGCACGGCGTCACGCTCCAAGAGTACCCCGAGGACGTTCTGGAGGCTGCTTGGACCGAGTCGAACGCCTACCTGGCTGAGCAGGCCGCAGACAACGCCGGTTTCAACGAGGTGTACCAGTCCTGGAAGACCTATCGCGACCTCTCCTTCCCGTACGCCGCAGGAAACGAGCTTTCGTACGCGCGATTCGCTTTTCCCAAAATCGGCAACATAGATATGGGCTGACGCCCATCGGGGCCTACTCCGACCTCAGCGCCTCTACCGGGTCCACCCGAGACGATGATCATGAACGATGTGAGAAAAGGAGTACCCCTGGGGAGCCTCGCGGCGATCGCCGTCTGCGCGCTCCTGGTGGTCGTGGCCTGCGAAGCACCGCCGCCGACCGCTGTGCAACAGGACGCTGAAGTGAGCGCGGCAGCCGTAGCACCGAGTCAGGTGGCAGCCGAAGCGACCACAGCGATTAGGGGGTCGGGCCGCATTACCTTAAGTGAGACACCCCTGATCTACCTGGACGGAGTCCGGGTGAACTCTGACCTGCTGGACGACTTGGACCAGGACCTGATCGAGCGCATCGAAGTCATCAAGGGCCAGCGGGCCTACGAGCTGTACGGAGACGCAGCCGCCGCGGGCGTCATCCAGATCTTCACGAAGCCCGGGGCGCCGCAGCTCGAAGGGGCTAAGAAGAATGAGGTACCGCTGACAGCGCCTGAGGCTGAGTGAGACGGTCATTGGTGATCATCACAGCGCCGTGCACACAGTCACGGGCGGAAACACCGCCCGTGGCTGTGAGTAGCTCAAGGCTCGGCGACCGCCTCCTCCACCGTAGCCACGTGGATCGAGACCGTGTCCTCCAGCTTGTGCGCGTACCCGCCCGCCATCAGCACGGCAATCGGAACTGACCGCTCCACCGCGTGCTCGAGAACCATTCGGTCCCGCCGCCGCAGGCCCTCGAGCGTCAGGGAGAGTCCTCCGAGCTGGTCATGCACATACGGATCCGCGCCCGCGAGATAGACAATCAGCTCCGGCATGGACTCGCCCAGAACGTCCGTGAGCGCTGTCTCGAGCAGCCCCAGGTACTCGCCGTCCGCGGTGCCGTCTTCTAACGCGATGTCGAGATCCGACGGCGGTTTCACGAACGGGTAGTTGTTCTGCTGGTGCATCGAAAACGTGAAGACCTCGTCGTCGTCCGCGAAGATCGCGGCAGTGCCGTTCCCGTGGTGTACGTCGAGATCCACGACCGCCACGCGTTCGATTGCACCCTCCGCCTGTAGCGCCCGCACCGCCACCGCGATGTCGTTGTACAAGCAGAATCCTTCCCCGTGGCCGGCATACGCATGGTGAAAACCACCGCCGAGGTGCACCGCCACGCCGCGCTCGAGGGCCCTCCGCGCGGCCAACAGCGTGCCGCCGCAAGAGAGCGCCATCGCTTCCCGTAGCTCCCCAGTGAGCGGCACCTCCAACCGCGCCCGTTCGCTGAACGACAGCGAGTCCGTCTCCACCTTGCTCAGAAATTCGTCGCTGTGAGCACCGGCCAGCTCATCCCGAGTTGCCGGGATGGGAGCGACAAAGTCGCCTTCGACCAGTGTGGTGTTCGCGAGCAGCTGCTCACGAGCGAGCCGGTACTTCGCGGTCACGAAGACGTGCGGACCGAGATCTACCTCGTAGATGGGAGACCAGACAACCGCAGGTGCAGACGCGTCGGGCCGGATGGTTCGTCTCAGCGCTTCCTCAGCGCTTCCTCGCCAAGGTCAGCCCGTCCCCGATGGGGACGAGACTCAAGCTCACGCGCTCGTCGTCCTTGAGCTTCTCGTTGAAGCGGCGAATGGCTTCGGTGTCCTCGTCGGTCACATCGGAGTCGGCGACCTTGCCCTCCCACAGCGTGTTGTCGATCGCGATGAGGCCACCACGTCGAACGAGCTGTAGGCAGCGCTCGAAGTACGCGGTGTACCCTTCCTTGTCGGCGTCGATGAACGCGAAGTCGAAGTCCCCCGCCCTGCCCTGCGCAATCAGTGCGTCGAGGCTGTCCAGCGCGGGCCCCAGTCGCGCTTCGATCTTGTGAGCCTGGGCCGCCTCCTCCCAATACCGCTTCCCGACCGCTGTCGAATCCTCGCTCAGGTCGCAGGTGATCACTCGGCCATCGAAGGGCAACGCCAACGACACCGCGAGCGCGCTGTACCCGGTGAAGGTGCCGACCTCGATCGCATACTTCGCGCCGATCAGCTCGACGAGCAGGCCCATGAACTGACCCTGTTCCGGGCCGATCTGCATGTTGGAGCCGGGCAGCGAGGCGGTCTCTTCCCGGAGGCGCCGCAACACGTCTGGTTCTCGAACCGACACGTCGAGCAGATAACGGTATAGGTCGTCCCCCAGATGGTTCGTGCGTCGCGTCACCGAGTCTCCTCGTGCCTTCTGCATGTCGGTAAACTAAGGCAACTCAGTATCCAGCACCCGGTAGCAATACCACGCGGCCGCGCTACGCCAAGGACTGTATGCGTCTCCAAGCGGCTCGAGCTCCTTCGCGGTGGGATACTCGTCGAGCGCGTGCGCCTTCGCATACCCTGCGCGTACGCCGAGGTCGCCGATGGGCCACACGTCCGGCCTGTGCAGTCGAAAAATGAGGTACATCTGAGCGGTCCAGACACCAATGCCGCGCACAGTCACGAGCCGTTGGATGATCTCCTCGTCGGGCTGCTCGTCGAGATCGTGCACCTCCACTTCACCCGAGCGGATCTTGGTCGCGAGGTCCCGGACGGCGGCGAACTTGGCCGCGGACAGGCCCGCGCCGCGTAGGGTAGACTCTCTGACGCGCAGGGCCTTCTGCGGCGACACATCGCCCTTGAGCGCCTCGACGACTCGTCCGTGGATCGTCTGGGCCGCCTTGGTCGCCAACTGCTGATAGCAGATCGCACGCACCAGGTAGTAAAACGGTGTCACCTCGGACACGGGCAGCCGAATCGTCCCGATGTGCTTGACCCAGGGGCCGAACACGGGGTCTTTCCCCAGCTTGCGCCGGCCGCCGGCCCAAACGGTGGTGAGCTTCGGCTCGGTCATGATCTATCTCGGTACCGCCACCCAGATCAGCCCCGCCAGCACCACGACCTGAATCGCGATGAACGGGATCACGCCACGATAGATGGACGTCGTCGAAATGTTCTCGGGCGTCACTCCACGCAGATAGAAAAGGCTGAATCCGAATGGTGGCGTAAGAAAAGATGTCTGCAAGTTCACCGCGAGCACGATGCCGAGCCAGGTGAGGTCGATGCCCAAAATAACCGCAGGCCCCACGATCAGCGGTACGATTATGAACGCGATCTCGAAGAAGTCGATGAAGAAGCCGAGCAGGAAGACGACCAGGTTCACGACAATGAGGAAGCCGAGCGCACCACCCGGAATGCCCGTCAGCGCGCTCTCGATCCAGAGGTCGCCGTCGAGCCCACGGAACACCAGCGCAAACGCGGTCGACCCTATGAGCAAGAAGACCACCATGATGGTCAGCCTGCTCGTTTCCTCCATCGCCGCCTTGAGCGCGGCCAGTCCGAGCTGGCGATGCAGCACCGCGAGCACCATCGCGCCGACGGCACCCAAAGCGCCCGCCTCGGTCGGCGTTGCGATGCCGGCGAAGATGCTGCCGAGTACGACGACAATCAGCGCCAGTGGCGGCAACAGCGAGATCACGACGCGCTTGGCGAGCTCGAATCCGGTATCGCGCAGCTCTTCAGGTATCGCGGGAGCGACCTCCTTGTTCACGGTCGCTAGCACCGCGATGTAAGCGGCATACCCTCCCATCAGAACCAGTCCCGGAATGAGCGCCGCCCGGAAGAGGTCTCCGACGCTCACCCCCATCTGATCACCGAGCACGATCAAGACGATCGAGGGGGGGATGATTTGGCCCAACGTTCCGGACGCCGCAATCACACCGAGGCTCAGCTTCTCGTCGTAGCCGTTGCGCAGCATCACCGGCAGCGAGATGAGCCCCATCGCGGTTACGCTTGCACCGACCACGCCGGTCGCAGCTGCCAGCAGCGCACCGACGAAGATCACGCCGATCGCTAGCCCGCCGCGGAATCCCCCGAACAAGACCGCGATGGTCTCCAGCAACTGCTCGGCGAGTTTGCTCTTTTCGAGCACGGTGCCCATGAAGATGAAAAACGGCACCGCGAGCAGGACTTGGTTCGACATCGTGCCGAACGTGCGCTCCGGCAAGGCGTAGAGCAGGACCAGGTCGAAGGACCCGAACAGCGACGCCACGCCGGCCACGATCAAAGCGGTCCCGCCGAGCGCGAACGCCACCGGATAGCCGGTAAAGATCATCATCAGGACCAGCAGGAACATGCTGGGAGCCCACGGGTTCATGCGGCCGCCTCCGGCGGCGGGCCCGACGAACCCTCGGTCGTCCCGGACTCGTCGTCTCCGCCCCCCAGGATGTCGATCTGCTTAACGATCTGGCTCAAACCCTGAAGCATCAGAAGTACAAACGAGACCAGGATGACGATCTTGATCGGCCACCTCGGGAGGCCGCCGGGATCCGGCGACATCTCTCGGATCGAGAACGAGTTCGAGACCGCCGGCCACGACACGTACAGCATCACGAGCGAAAACGGAATCAAGAAAACCAGGGTCCCGATCAGGTCGATCAGCGCGCGCGCTTTCTTACTGAAGCGCTCGTACAACACATCGACGCGAACATGAACGTCGTGGTTGAGCCCGTACGCGGCGCCGAGCAAGAAGATCAGGCTGAAGAGGTACCACTGGAGTTCCCCCAACGGCGTCAAATTGAGGGACAGCTCCAGCCCACGGGCGGAGTACCGCAGAATCGCGGTTCCAGCGCCGACGAGGACCATCACCAACGCGAGCCATCGGATGCCCGCTCCCATCTTGTCGTTGAGGGCGTCGACAAAAGCGGACACCGGCTTGCCGACGCGGGTGTTGGTGTCGAGGAGGGCTGCCCCGACCCGTTTCAGAAATGGCATGCGCGGATCATGGGCTGGTGCGAGTCCCCGGGCAACGCGGGGAGGCCGTTGTTGGGGCAGCTGGTGGAGGGGGCGGGCTCCACGCGTAAACGGACCTCGGCACTTCGTCGCTAGAGCAGGTATCCACCGTCTACGGGAATGGTGACACCCGTGATGTGCCGCGCCGATTCAGAACAGAGGAAAAGAACGACGCCCGCTACGTCCTGAGGATCGCCTAGCCTGCCGAGCGGCGAGCGCTCCCGAGCCTGATCAAGGACCTCGGACGGCACTCCGTCCGTGAGCCGTGTCGTCCGGATGTATCCAGGCGCTACGGCGTTGACGTTGATGTTCCTCGGCCCAAGCTCGTAGGTCGAACTCTTCGTCAGCCCGATGAGACCCGCCTTGGAAGAAGCATAATTGGCGATGCCGAACCCGCTTCGGATTCCGTGAACCGACGTGACATTCACGATCTTGCCGTGCTCCTGGGAGCGCATGAAGGGGGCGACAGCGCGTGTGAAGTAAAAAGCACCGTCCAGATTCGTGCGCAGCACAGCCTCCCACTCCGCGATCAGCCCGCGCGGCAGATGGCCCGTACCTCTCCGTCGGTCAGTGAGTGATCCGTTTGCTTGGCGGCATTGAAAATCCGCTGGCACAGAGCCTCGTCGTTCGGGTCATAACCGTGCTCCCTGAGCCAATGCTTCACGTTGGACAGTCCCGACATGGGCCCGACCTCGATGAGCTGCTTACGACCGACCATCGCGGCAGGGATGCCCGAGTAGATGCGGTCGGCCAGCCAGGCGTCGCCCTTGGCTTCGGCCTTTACGATCGCTGCTGCGTGCACGCCTGTCGCGGTCCGAAACGCGTCACTACCGACAACCGGATAGGAGTGCACGAGCGGGATCTGGCATGCTTCGGCAGTCAATTCACAATACGCCGGCAAGCCCGTCAGGTCCGCGTCGTGCACCCCGAGCAGCTGCAGATTGACGAGTATCAGGTCCATCTCAGTATTGCCACACCGCTCGCCGATGCCCAGCGCGGTGCCGTGCACCCGCGTCACGCCCGCTTCGATCGCTGCGAACGTGTTGGCAAGGCCAAAGCCCCGATCGCGATGCCCATGCCAGTCGACGCCGATGTCCTCCCCTGACGGCTCCACGATCTGCTCGATCACGAACCGGACCAGCGCCCTCACGCCGTCCGGAGTGGCATGTCCGACGGTGTCCGCGAGGCAGATACGCTTGGCTCCCCACTCGATCGCGCCTCCGTAAAGGGCCTTCAAGACCTCCGGGCTGGCCCGCGTCGTATCCTCGGTTACCATCATGACCGGCAGGCCCTCGTTTACGGCGAAGGTGACGGCAGCCTCTGAGGTCGCAACCATCTTGTCGATGGTCCAATCCTCGGCGTATTGCCGAATGGGCGAGGACCCGATGAACGTGCACGCTTCGATGGGCAAGCCCACCTGCTGACTGATCTCGACGATGGGACGTACATCGGCAATGACCGTGCGCGCCGCCGCGTTCGCTTGAATCGACAACCCAGAATCGACGATCTCCCGCGCGAGAGCGGTGACCGCCTTCACCGCTCTCGGACCGGCACCCGGCAGACCGACGTTCGCGGTATCGATGCCGAGCTGATCCATCATGTGCAACAACTGGATCTTGTCCTCGATGGGCGGATCGACGACCGACGGATTCTGAAGCCCGTCGCGCAGCGTCTCGTCGTCCAGTTGTACCCTTGCGCTCGACCAGTCGAAGGTCGGCTGTGATTGATTCCAGTCGTGAATGAGTGCCCGTTCGTCCATATCCACTGGTGTCGGAGTACCTGTAGCTTCTTGGACAAGAAACATAGCCGAGCCGGGGAGCGACGGGGGTCAGACGGGCGGCCGATGGTCGTGCCCGCGAAAGATCCCCAAGTTGTCGTGAGGTGCGTGACCCGCTGACGGAAGGCCGATACCGAAGCATGCAGCAGACGCTCGAACAGCTGTTGAAGGATCCCGGCGTTCAAATCGCCGCCGAGCATGCGCGCTCGGCAGACGAGCGTACGCTCGAAGATCAGGCCGAGATCTCCCGAATCCCCGCACCACCCTTCGCGGAGGAGGAGCGCGCGCGGAGGATGGCCGAGCTGATGGCCGACGCGGGCCTGGATCAGGTAAGGGCCGATGAGATCGGCAACGTGCTCGCGGACCTGCCGGGAGTTAGGGGCGGTGCACCGTTGGTCATCTCGGCTCACCTCGACACGGTGTTCCCCGCTGAAGTGGACGTAGCGGTCTCCCGCGAGGGTCAGCTCTTGCGTGGCCCCGGGATTTCGGACGATGCCCGGGGCCTCGCGGTGCTGCTCGCCGTGGCTCGCTGTCTCAGAGAGGGAGACGTCCGGTGCGCGACCCCGGTGCTCTTCGCCGCCACCGTGGGGGAGGAGGGCCTTGGCGACCTACGTGGGGTCAAGCACCTCTTTCGCAGGGGAGAGGGCCATAATGCGGCTGGCTTCATTTCGGTAGACGGAGCCGGTCTGGAGCGCCTGGTCGTGAGAGCGCTCGCTTCGCGACGCTTTCGCATCAGCGCACGCGGACCTGGCGGCCACTCTTGGATTGACTGGGGTCTGGTCAATCCGATCCACGTGCTTGGGGAAGCCATCGCGCGGCTCACGGAGCTCGAGCTACGCGCGGACCCCACAACCACACTCACCGTCGCCCGCTGGGGCGGCGGCAAGAGCATCAACGCCATCCCCCAGGACGCATGGATCGAGGTCGATACACGCTCAGAGTCGGACGACAATCTGGCGGATCTGGAACGAGGGATTCGCGAGGCGGTTCACGCCGCCACGGATGGCGCCGGTGCGCAGCTCGAAGTGACGATCGATGTGCTGGGGCACCGTCCCGGCGGGCAGACGCCCTCCGAAGCCCCGCTCCTTCGTGCCGCCGTGGCGGCCACCCGACACCTGGGGGCCGAGCCGTTGCTTACGGCGTCCTCTACGGACGCCAACGTACCGATGTCGCTGGGAATACCGGCGGTCACCGTCGGCGGCGGCGGAGAGGCGGGGCAAGCTCACACTACGGACGAGTGGTACCGAAACGTCCGAGGTGTGGAGGGTGTGCAGCGCGCGTTGTATACCGTACTTCTCGCGGCCGGCGCGCAGCGATAGCCGCCTACGCGCGACCCTCGACCACGGAGTGATCGGTCACTAGCAACGATCCGGCGGCGTCGCAAACCCTCGAGTGCGCCCCCACGATCGAGTGATGGAGCCGAGACCGTTGCAACCTGGCGTCCGGTCCCACGACCGTATGTTCGAGCTCGCAGTTCAACGCGCTCGCGCCGGACTCGAGAGTAACGTTCGGTCCAATTCTGCCACCCCTGACCACCGCACCGGCCTCGATGCGCACCGGCTCCTGGATCTCGGCGTCCTCGACGGTGGCGCCCGGGTCCACGCCCCCATGACCGCTGAGTAACAAGTGCTCGTTCGTCTCGAGCAGCGTCTCGGGCTTGCCAGCGTCCCACCACCCTTCGACGGGAGCAGGAAGGATGCGAGAACCGTGATCGACCATGTACTGAAAAGCATCCGTAAGATAGAACTCGCCCGCCTTGCCGGGCTCCGAGATCATGGTGTGGCGTACGCCCTCGAAAAGCAGCGCGTGATCCCGGATGTAATAGAGACCGATATTGGCGAACTTGGAGACCGGTTCGGACGGCTTCTCGATGATGCGGGCCATATAGCCGGCATCGTCTGTGACAATCACGCCGTAGCGTTGGTAGTTCTCCACTTCCATCGCCCAGATTATTCCGCCGCATCCAGGATCGAGACTTCGGATCAGTCCGTAGTCGACCTCGATCACGGCGTCAGGGAATACGATCAGGACGTCGGAATCGATGTACGGTTCGGCCAATGCCACCGCGCCGGCCGTGCCATCCTGCACCTCCTGGAGCACGTAGTGCGCGAGCAAATCGGGATAGTGCTGCGAAATCCAGGCTTCGACGGCTTCGCGCAAGTATCCAACTATGAAGACCACATCTTCGATGCCGAGCTGCACCAGGTCGTCGAGGATGAAGCTCAACACGGGCTTCCCCGCAACCTTCAGCAGAGGCTTGGGGGTACTCAGCGTGAGTGGCCGGAGGCGCGTGCCCTTCCCGGCCAAGGGGATGACGGCTTTCATCGCGTCCGGGCATAGCGAGGTGGGTTCAACAGGGCCAGACTATAAGGCGTGCCGTGCCGGCAAAGTAGGCCTCGTCGAAATGGGCGTTCGAAGGGAAGAGATCGTGATGGTGACGGGAAGAATCGTTTTAGCCGCCGTGATACTGACAGCGTGCACGGGTTGAGCGGGCTCGTAAGGGGTTTCACCCAGAATCGGGCCCATACCGACCCGGCGTCCGAGGATGGTCGCCTGCGAGGGCGGACTTACGCGATTCCGTTCGACGAGGTCTGGGACAAATCGGTGGATGTCGCCCAGACGCGGATGCGCGGCTGGACGGTCACCGTCGCGGACGACCAGCTAGGGTTGCTCAAGGCCGAGTCGGCCACGCTGATCTGGCGCTTCGTAGACGACGTGCACATTTCCGTTGGGCTAGACGAGGACGGGCAGACGCGCGTCGACGTCACTTCTGCCTCGAGAGTTGGACGGGGGGACCTGGGCAGGAATCCACGAACCATCGGCCAGTTTCTGCGTAAGCTCGACCGGGCCCTGGACGTGCGGTCCGGACAGATCCTGGACCCGACGCTCACCCCCGCTCGGGGGGAGCCGAAGTGAGCCGCACCGTTGCGACGATCCTTCTCGCGTTCGCTGGACTAGCTTGCACCGAGCCACCGCAGGAGGTCTTCGTAGACTCTCGGGGCACAGCCGCGAGCGACGCACCCCGCAGCACTCCAGGGCGGTCGTATGAGAGGAACTTCGTGTTCACGACGGTGACCGGAGACAGCCTGCTCCTGGTCTCGTGGCTCTTCGAGACCACCACGCAGCCGGGAACCGTGGTGCGCCAGGCGCGGGGCTGGCTGGACCGAAGCGGCACGTGGGACGCGTTCTTCGCAGAGCGGTGGGAAACGCCACCCACACGGATACCCGCCCGCATCCTCCCGCGGGGCAGCCTGAGGCTCGTCGCGCGGGACGGCAACACTGTGGACGGAATCATCTTCGACGAAGGCACACGGAACCTGGAGCTCGCGCTGGGCAACGTGCTTATCCAGTGGGGCGGCCCTCGCGGAGAGGTATTCCAACTGCTCGACGGCTCGCTCTATCTATCGGACCGGCGGCTCGGCGGGATCGTACTCGACATGGCGCGTGGTTCCTCCGCGGACTTCCCGCGCGCCGGCGATTGGGCGTTCCTGACTTCCGGAGACTCCCTGCAGGTCGTGTTGCAGGGTGAGAGTGAGCACCAGGGCGAGCCGCTGCCCACGTACCGGGGATGGGCACGGCTCGACTTGAGGGACCTGCAATGGAGCAATCTGAATGTAGACTGGGTAGAGACGAATGCATTTCAACCCGCCCGGCGTGATGTACCCGTCTCCTGGTCAATTTCCTCACCGGAAGGTGACATTCAGGGCGTGCTCGAAGTGACTTCGTCAGATGTGCGCGCGGGGCAAGGCAGCGGCCCCGTGCTCCCGGTGCAAGCGCTGTTCGAGGTAGAAGGCACCGTGACCATCGAAGAAAGGACGTTCCCCATACGTGGTCTTTTTAGGCATGAACGACGGTAAGTTCGCCATTCATCCTTCAGTGACGGTCCGCTCTTGAACGAAGAATTCATCAAGCTCGCGGCATTCATTTTGGCCGGAGCACTATCGGGCGGGCTCACGAACACCGTTGCAATCTGGATGCTCTTTCACCCGTATGAGCCGCCGAAGCTGCTCAGACGCTGGCGGCTGGGTTTCCTCCAGGGGGCGATCCCGAAGAACCAGCCGCGCCTAGCGGCCGCGATCGGTAAGACCGTCGGCGATCGGCTGCTCACGGCAGAGGACCTGACCCAAACGTTCACGGACGAGACGTTCCGGGCGACCTTCGATGACCGCTTGGCTCAATTCCTCAATGGCGTCCTCAACATGGAGCGGGCAGCGCTGCGCGACCTGATCCCTGAGCGGGTAATGCCCGACATCGAGGTGCTGCTGGAGGAGGGGCTCGACAAGGCGCTGGCACAACTCGACGGCTACCTCGAATCCGAGCGCTTTGCGGAAGCGATGCAGCGCCGCGCCGGCGACCTCGTCGAGGCGATCAAGGACGAACCCATCGGGAGCTTGATCACGTCAGCCAGGGGTGCGGCCGTTGAGTCGGCTGTTGAAGAGTGGCTCCACCATGCGGTCGACAGTGAAGACTTCAAGGCAGCGATCGAGGACTACCTCGATCGAGCGGCACGGCGCCTGCTCGAACCGGGCCGGACCTTCGAAGAGATCCTGCCGACTGGCCTCGTAGGGACCGTGGAGAAGGCCATCGCGGGATACCTGCCGCTGGCAGCACGGCGGCTCGGCCGCCTGCTCGAGGACGACACCGCACGCGCTCGCTTCGAGTCCACGCTGCACGACCTGCTGCATCGCTTCCTGAAAGACCTCAAGTTCCATCAACGCGTCGTTGCTCGACTGGTGATGACAGAGGACACAGTCGACAAGGTGCTCGACACCATCGAGGCGGAGGGCGCGGAGCGACTCTCGGAGATCCTCCGAGACAGTGCGGTGCAGGAAGCCATGGGCCGCGGAATCAACCAGGCCATCGTAGACTTTCTGAGGCGTCCGGTGACCGACGTGCTCGGTGAACCGGACGACCCGAGCGTGATCGAGTCGCGCACTACCCTGGCTGACTGGATCGTCGGCATGGCACGCGACCCGGGCACCCGAGAGTTCCTCGTAGAAAAACTCCACGAGGGCTTGGACAAGGCCGGCGACCGCACATGGGGCGAGGTGCTCGAGCGCATTCCGTCGGAACGCATCTCGGAAACACTGGTGTCCGCCGCACGCTCAGAGGCCGCGCGGGCGGCGCTAGACGATGGCATACGCAAGCTTGCACGCGGCCTGCTGGACCGCCCAATCGGGACGCCAGCGCGATGGCTGCCGGAAAACGGGGCCGCGCGGATCGAGGCCGCCCTGGGTGACCCGATCTGGGCGTGGTTGGAGACGCAGGTCCCGACGGTCGTCGCGCAGATCGACGTGTCGGGGCGTGTCGAGGAGAAGGTCCTCAGCTTCCCGGTGTCGCGCATGGAGGAAATCGTGAAGAACGTGACACACCGCGAGCTGAAGCTCATCGTTCGGCTCGGCTACATGCTGGGCGCAGTTATTGGTGTGGTGCTCTTTCTGCTGGAACCGTTCCTGCCGTAGCCCGCTGTACTTCTACCACGGGCTCCTAGCAACCGGATCACTCGACCACACAGCTCAGCGGTCCTCCGGTGCCTCCAGGTTGAAGCCACGAGCCCGGCGCGTGGTTCGAACTTTGGGCTGACGGTGCATCCACGCAACCGGCGAGATGGACCGCTTGACCCGCCTCGGCCGGCCGCCACCGCCCCGCTCCATCGCTTCCTCGATCTCTTCGATCGGCTGTGAATACCGGCCAGGCAGGCCGAGCCACACGCCGAGGCCGAGCGCGAGCAGCGCTCCGAGGATCTTGAGCGCGAAAATCAACTCACTGCTTCGTGGCTGTCTCGAACACCAGAAGTCCGAGGCCGATCACAAGAATGATCGCCACCGCGTTCGTGCCTACTGCGACCAAGGCGGCCACGCCCCAAAACACAGCATGAGTGAAAACGTATCCGCCAGGAACCAGGTCGCGCATCGCTGGGGCTTCTCGTTGAAGGGGAGTGGCTCAGAAATATGTGCAGGCTAGTCCATCGAGTCCATCGGGTCCTCACGCTCGGAATCGCCCGCGCGCTTACGGGCTTCGGCCAGATATCCGGGCTCGAGTCGCAGCAGATTGCAGATCTTGCGCATCAGGTAGTCCTCCTTTTCAGCGAGATCACCGTCGGCGTACACCAACCCCCACATGATCTCAGCCAAAACCATCTTCTGACCCAGTGAGTAGTTCTCGGCAATCAAGTTCGTGAATTGCCACAGATCGATCGCTTCGTCGCGCGCTTCCTGCGCGAGCTCGAGCAATTTCTCCGCCTCAGCCTGGCCGAGGCCGTACTGACGCCGAATGGCCGACTCGAGGTGCTGACGCTCGTCGTCGGTAAACTCGTCGTCGGCCTGAGCTAGCTCGAGCAAGAGCGCACACGCCGCGAGTCGGATGTCTGGCGCGCTCTCCGCCTTGTCCGCCTCCGGCGACGGACTCATGGACGACCTGAAGAAGTTCTTGATGGACTCGAGCATGCATGACTCTCCGATTCAGAAGTCGATCGAGCGCACCTTACGCATCCCGGCCCGCAGAGGAAGCCAGGTCGCAAGAATCGTAAGAAGAAGCGCTCCACTCACGCCGAGAACCAGGGGGATCGAACTCACTTGAGCCGAGCCACCTTGGAAGCGGGACTGCAGGAAAAGATACACCGGCCAGGCCTCTAGAACGATGACACCGGCCAAGTACATCACCGCAGACATCATAAAGAGCAGCCCCCCGAACGACGTCGGGATCTCGGCGACGTTTTCAGTCTCGTAGTTGGGGTACAATGCACTCAGGCCAAGCACGAGCGACGTGAGCGCAAACGTGATTCCGATCATGGTGATCGTCGTCAGGGTCAAGATGAACGGCGAGGCCTCGAGGACGATGTTAGTGACCACGATGAGAGGCAGCGCCACCACGAGCAGGGGCACCGTTCCCACCCAGTACTTGGACCAGAAGAGCGCGCGCACGTCGAGCGGCGACGAGCGTAGCAGCCACATCATGTGTCCCTCGATCGACATCGCGGGGAATACGAATCGGGCAGCGATTGCCGCGACCACGAACCCGGCCAACCCGAGGTTCAAAAAGGAAACCACGTTGATCAGCAGGAAGGCGGTGCACTGAAGCGCTCCCCGAAGGAGGCTGCTTCGTGCCTTCACCCAACCGTCGGCGGACTGGCCGACCACAGACTAACCAAGGAGAAAGCGAAAGTGAAAAGGCTCTTACCCCGACTAGGCGACCTGATGCTCCTTCTTTTTCTCCTGTGGGGTGGCCAGCTCACCGCCCAGCCAATCCATCGCATCGGCAAGGCAATGCCCGGCGCGGATTCCATCCTTCCGCAGCCCTACCTGGCGCTGACGAACGCGAACGTGCTGGACGTGCGGACGGGAGAGATCCTGGAGAACCGCACGGTCGTGCTGCAGGATGGACTGATTCAGTCGATCACGACAGGCGCGCCACCGCAGGGTGCCGACGTGCAGAACGTGAACGGCTACTACATGCTCCCGGGCTTCTTTGACGGTCACTTCCACGGAAGGACATTGGACGCTGCCCAGTTTGCCCTGGAGTCGGGGGTGACGACAGTGCTATCTGCCGGTGCCTACGGCATGCAGGACATGACCTTCCGGGATGCGGTAACGGCCGGCTACTTTCCCGGTCCCGACATGCTGGCGGCGGGCGTGTTCGTACTGCGGCACCTCGGCGATAACGCGTTGGAGGATCCACGGCTGTTCAAGTTCATGAACGTCGAGCTCGAAGGTGCGGAGAACCTACGGCGGGTGGTTCAGGTCAACTTCGAACGGGGGGTGGACTGGATCAAGACGCGGGTGGGTGGGAATACGGCGGCAGGAGTGGCCGACGCCCACTGGCTCTATTACACGGAGGAAGAGGTCGTGGCCATGGCGGACAAGGCTGCAAGGTACGGGGGGAAGATCCAGTGTCACATCCAGAGCGGAGACGCGGCGATCGTGGCGGCTCGGGCCGGCTGCGCCACCCTAGAGCATGGCCAGTACATCAACGAGGAGGCCCTCCGGGTAATGAGGGAGTTGGGCACGGTCTGGACCCCGACCTACATCTCCACGGAAGGATTCGCCCTACCCCACGACGACTACAATACGCCGACGGCGCGCCGGGTCGCCCCGTGGATCCTGGAAAACCAACGCAGGATGCTGCGCACGGCCCACGAGTTGGGAGTCACGATGGTTACCGCCGTGGATACGCCGTACGGGCCGGAGAGCGTGGCGAGGCTGGCAGGTGAGATCAATGCGTTCATCGACTACGGGGGGATGACACCCCTCGAGGCGATCCAGGCCGCAACGATCACGTCAGCCGAGGTCTACGGTCTGGACGGGATGACGGGCTCGATCGAGGAGGGGAAGGAGGCGGACATCGTCCTGTTCGAGCGCAACCCTCTCGAGGAGCCGCTCAACCTCCACAACGCCATGATGGTGATTTCGAACGGGCGAATCGCCGTGCCCTTCCGTTCGGCGTTTCCCGGGCTCAACGGTCGGCCCGACAGGTCTTATTAGCCCTTGCTCCGCCGGCCTTTGGAGATAACCGTCGCCAGCTTTACCTACATCTCTACAAGATAGATTTCACCGTCGCTGCTGAAGGTCACGCCTTGGCCATTGGGCAGGAATCGTGCATGCGGGTGATCAGGACCGGTTTGTTCCGGTTCTATCCACCAGTCAGCAGCAAGCTGGCAAAGTACTTCCGGTGTGGGATCGCCTTTGCGCGACATCCACAGTTTGGTCGTTTCGTGGCAGAGCTCATCGACTATGAACCGATCCTCTTCTGGATTCGCACCGTTATGGGATATGCTCGCTCCAGCCAGCACGCATTCTTCGTTGCCCTGCAGATCGCTCCGCCACAAGCCCTGTGGCTGGCCCCCGCCAAAAGCGCTGGCATACACGTTGTCGCCACTGTCGCCCCAAAAGTCGTGTCCGACAGACTCCCCATTGTGTGCCACCAGGTCGGAGCGGATCGGCCTGAGAATGACCTCGGTTTCCTGCTCTGAGAGTTCGCCGAGTAGTACCTGGATCATCCCCGAGACAACTCACGGGCCCGTCGGTACATGATTGCCGCGTCCTCGCCCATGTGCTTGCGGTCGTAGAGGTGGCCCAGCGTGTAGAACGCCTTGGCGTTGTGTGGTTGAAGAACGATGGCGCGCTCCAGCACCTGCATCGCTTCGTCGTACCTACCGAGGCGATTGAGCGCTTCGCCTCGATAATAGAAGGCGGGCCCGTTTGATTCGTCCCGGTCGCAGACCCAGGCCAGGTCTGCCTCCGCCACAGCATACACCCCACGTCGGAAATGGAGAATGCCCAGACTCGCGCGAACCAAAATGTTGTCGGCCTCGAGTCTTTGAGCGCGCCGTAGCAAATCCGCCGCGTCGTCGTAGCGGCCCATCGCCCCGAGTACCGAACCGTAGTTGTTGAGAAGCTCGACGTTCTCGGGTTCGATAAGTTCGGCCGCCTCAAACTGCTCCAGCGCAAGATCGAGACTTCCCAGTTCATCGTACAGAACACCTAAGTTGTTGCGTGCCTTAAGATTGGATGGATTATGGGCCAGGATCTCACGGTACAGTGCAATCGCCTCGTCGATGCGACCGTCTCGTACCAGCTCCTTCGCTCGTCCGAGCTGCTCTCCCGCCGGGAGAGCCGGAAGCGGCCGACCCTCTTCGGACACCATGTCGAAGGAGACGGGAACGCATTCTTCGCCTTCGTCGCTCGGAACGGCGTCTTCAGCCTGCTCACCATTGTGCTCGGGCGCATCCGTAGTCTCCTGCCCTGCCTCTACGGGGGCGTCGGGCTCGACCTGCTGCCCGATGGTGCCGAGGTCCTGTTCTTGGGCCGGCTCTTCGTCCGTGCCAGGCTCATGAGCCTCGCCCGGCTCACCGTCTGGCTCTTCGTCCGTGGCGGAGTCCCGTGCCTCGGTCAGATCTTCGGTCGAGTCGGGGTCGGGTTCCTTGGGCGCCGCCGGCTCGCCGGCACCGACCTCCTCCTCGAGCGGCTCCAGCTCGCCGGAGAGCAAGTCCGTCTGCTCGACCTCCTGCTCCGTCTTCTTGTTCTTGGTCTGCCGCTTTCTCGGCACCGTTAACCCCCCACCTCGTTGCCGACCCAGTCGAGATACGGTGCGTGCCCCCCGGAAACGGCGAGCACGAGTACCTCAGGTACAGAGTATGGATGCAACTCGACGGCGCGCGCCTCGAGCGCTTCCGCGCGTTGCCGAACCGTCTTCAAGATCACCATCGCCTCGTCGTCCCGCTGCAGCTCCCCCTCCCACCAGTACATCGAGACGATGTTCGGCACTACGTTGGCACACGCAGCCAACCGCTCGGACACTAGAGTGCGACCCAGCTCCTCGGCGGTCTCTGCGTTGGGCGCGGTCATGATCACGGTTACGACATCGGTAGGCTTTGCGGTCATCGATCAATATGCGGTGGCGTCCGCAGCCTCTTCGGAGTACAACCCGTCGATCAGGGCGTCGAGCCGTTCTTGAACCACCCTTCTCTTCACCTTCAGAGTGGGCGTAAGAAAGCCGTTTTCGATTGAGAGTTCCTCCTCGAGAAGCGCGATTTTCTTGGGCTTCTCGTACGGGGCCAGATCGGTAAGCATGCCAAACACTTCGCTCTCCATGTGCCTTAGCACCGCGGCAGAGGCCACGAGCTCCGAGCGATCGCTCCACGAAACGCCGTTCTCGCTTGCCCATAGCTCGAGCGGGGCAAACGCCGGCACCACGAGCAGGCAACAGTAGCGCCGACGGTCGCCGATCATGACGACCTGCTCCACGAACCGGTTCGTCTTGAGCAGGTTCTCGATCGGTTGGGGTGCCACGTTCTTGCCGCCGGCGGTGACGATGATGTCCTTCTTCCGGTCCGTGATCTTGAGGAAGCCCTCCGAGTCGAGTTCGCCTATGTCGCCGGTTGCGAACCAGCCATCGGCATCGAGGACCTCGTTGGTCGCGTCGGGCTTGCCGAAGTAGCCCTTCATGACTTGCGGGCCTCGAACGAAGATCTCGCCGTCGCCCGCGATCTTGACTTCGGTAGCGGGCACCGTCTTTCCCACCGTGCCGATCCGGGACGCCTCGAACGAGTTCAAGTTGGTCACAGGACTCGTCTCCGTGAGGCCGTACCCCTCGAAAATTGGCATGCCGATGGAGTTGAAGAATCGGTTCAAAACAGGCGCTAACGGGCCTCCCCCGCTCACGAAGTAGCGGAGCCGGCCGCCGACCGCATTCTTTACTTTCGCGAAGACCAGCTTGTCGGCTAGGCCGTACTGGAGTGCGAGCAGCCCACTCGGCTTCTCACCGGCCAGGCTCAATTCGAAGGCGCGGTCGGCCACACCAGCAGCCCAATCGATGAGCTTTTTCTTCACTCCGCGCGCGCCCATCACGCCGTTGTAGATCTTCTCGTAGATCCGCGGTACCGACACGACGATGGTCGGGCGGACGACGCCCATGTCGTGGACCAACGTCTCCATCGAGCGTGCGTATGCCAGGCGGCACCCGCTCCGGAAAAAGAGGTAATCCCCCATGCGTTGAAGAATGTGCGAGAGCGGTAGAAAGCTGATGGTGTTGTCTGCGTCGCTGACCTTCAGCACCATGAGCGTCGCCAGCACGTTCGAGGCGACGTTTTTGTGCGTCAGCATGACTCCCTTCGGGTCCCCGGTCGTGCCTGACGTGTAAAGGACCGTCGCTACGTCGTGAAGCTCAGCCTCCAACGCTGCCGCGCGAAAGTCATCGTCGGACCGGGCGTCCGCCGAGTCCGCGCCGGCCGCCAGGAACGAAGCCCACGACATTACTCCGGAGGGCAGGTCCGCGATCATGTCGAACACGACGATCAGGATTTCCTGAGGGCACGTCGCCGCCGCCTCACGAGCCTTCTCCATCTGCTCCCGCGTGGAGGCGAACACGAGCTTGGCCCCCGAGTCCTCCAGCACGTACGCGACCTGGGGGGCGGTCAGTGTCGTATAGATCGGGACGTCGATCACGCCCGCACACAAACAACCATAGTCGACCAACGCCCACCTGGAGCAGTTTTCGGAAAGAATGGCGGCACGATCGCCGCGCTCGACCCCGAGTTGCGCCAGGGAGGCGGCCACGCCCTTCACGATGCGGTGCGCCTCGTCATAGCCGATCCCGGTGAGCTCGGTCTCCGACGTCAACTCCTCGAACGCGGTCTTGTCCCCGTATTTGTCGACCGCCTCGAAGAAGAGGCGCGTCAGCGTCATCTCGGGGACAGGGGTGTCGTTGGCCACGTACGTTGGCTTCGGCATGTATGGCTCGCGGTCAGGCCCGCTCGACTCGAATGGAGAGGGCGATATCGGGATGGAGGGAGTGCAACACGCTGCAGTACTTGTCCCGCGACAGATCGATGGCCCGCTGCAGCTTCGCGTCGTGCTCGCTTCCGGGCCCACTCAAGCGATACACCAACTCAATCGCGACGAACTTGCGAGGTTCCGAGTCGGCGCGCTCGCCAGTGACCTCGACCTCGAGCGCGTCGAGAGGCACCCGGGACTTTTGCAAGATCAGAACCACGTCGACCCCCATGCAGCCCGCGAGAGACAGGAGCAATTGCTGGGTTGGCGAGGCACCCTCGTCTCCAGCACTGTCGATGGTGATATCGGGGCCGTCATCGGCGCCCCCATGGAAAACGAGCCCTTCTCCGGCCCACTTGAGCCGAACCTTTCGGATATTAGAAGAACTCATCGGGGGGTGGCACGTCGGCCGAAGCGTCATGCGCCTCGCCGCGCAGCTGCGCCAGGGTCGAGCGCGCGTGGCGGACGTGATCCTCCGCGTCCCCATCCTTGGGGGCCTGCGCCAGGAAGGCTTCGAGGTGCTCGGTCGCGCTCTCGAGTTCGTCGCCCCGAAGCAAAAGGAAAGCCAACCCGTAGTGCGCGCCCGCCGAAGCCGGATTTTCTTGAAGGACTTGCCGATAGGTCTTCGCGGCCTCCTCGGTCATGCCGATTCGCGTGTAACAGATCGCGATCTGCTGGAGCACCGTGGCATCGCCTGGCGTCACCTTCAAGGCCAAGCGGAACGACGTCAGAGCCTCGTGGAACTTGCCGTCCATGAGAAGCTCGACGCCCTCGTTGTAGTAGTCGACGCGAGGTGCCTCGCCGCCGCCAAAAAGCTTATTCCAGAACGCCATTCAGAAGGCCGGTGATGTGAACTGCTCCGCGTGATGGGCACACGCGGCGAGCAGGCCGGAAGGTAGGAGTTGGATGGGGACGGGCGCAACGCCGAAAAGCTCTCAACTCCTTGCGCCGACGACGGTTTCCTGCTCAGACACTATTACCTTCAAGCCCGCTTCCTCGAGCCAGGCGCCAGTCTCCGCGCTGGCGTCCGTTACGACCACCCGCGACATCGGTGCCACCACACGAGCCGCCTCGTCGATCCAGCGCCTGCCGAGGCGACCGTCAATCGCGACACCTCGCAAGCTCCGGGAGAAGAAGGGCAGGCCCGGACCGGCGACGATGCGACTCCAAGACGGATCTGGGGGCCACTCTCTAAGGTCCCCGTCAATTCCGACTACTTGCAGGTCTTCCGTGAGATCGGCAATCGTCGGACCGTAGCCGGCTAGGCCCCCGACGAGCGCAACGGTCCCTGGCCCGCGTGCCACGCCGATGAGCGCAGCGATGCGTTCGGCATCCGCCGCATCGTGACACCCGACTGCACCGACCAGGCCGGCCTCCAGCGCTCGGCGTGGAGGTGCCCGCAAATCACCAAAGCCGGCCTGAATCGAGAATGAGTCCCGACAGTTCGGGCAACCCAGAACGCCTTCACGCACCACGCGGTCGGTCAACTCATTCGCCAACAGAATCAGCCCGAACTCTGGCCCGCATCGTGGACACGTCAGGCAATCGGTTAGCAGGAGATGCACAGCCGGTGGTCGCCGAGGCTCAGCCCGTAGGACTCTGCGACGGAGGCAGCGGTGCGCTGGCAGGACCGTACTGAGCCCACTGGGTCGGCGACTCCCAGATGCGGGCGTAGAGCAGGCCCTTGACCATCGGTTCAGGCAGCCTCTTGCACAACTCCTCGAAGAAGTATTTCGCCTGATTCTCGGCGCTGGTCTCGACGTCCTGGAATTGCGGAAGCTCGTTCAGATTCTCATGGTCCAATCCCTCGGCGATGCCACGCAGCGCCATCTTCAAGTCGATGAAGTCGAATGCAATGCCGGAGTCGTCGAGCTCAGCGGCTTGCAGCGCTGCCTCCACCACGTACCTGTGCCCGTGCAGCCGACTGCACTTGCCCTCGTAGTTGCGGAGGAAGTGGGCGGCGTCGTAGTGCGCCTGGGCGCTGACGGTATAGGCGAAGTCAGTCATACATGTTCGCTCAGAGCGGCTGATGCGAGCTGGTGGTCAGCCGCAGGAATTCGTCCCGTGTTCTCGGGTCGTCCAAGAAGGTGCCGCGCATGGCCGATGTGATCGTCTTGGAATTCTGCTTTTGAACACCGCGCATCATCATGCATAGGTGATACGCCTCGACCACGACCGCGACTCCCAGCGGTTTCGCGGTGTCCCAGACGGCCTCAGCCACCTGCTCCGTCAGTCGTTCCTGGACCTGGAACCGGCGCGCGTACACCTCCACGAGCCGTGCCAGCTTCGAGATGCCCAAAATCCTCCCGTCGGGAATGTAGGCGACGTGAGCCTTGCCGAAGAACGGAAGCATGTGGTGCTCGCACAGCGAGTAGACCTCGATGTCCTTTACCAACACCATGTTGCGGTGGCAATCCTCGAAGAGCGCATCTCCGATAATGTCGTCGGGAGTCTCCGAGTACCCCTTGGTCAGGAACGACAAGGACTTCGCCACGCGCGAGGGCGTTTTCAGCATGCCTTCGCGTTCGGGGTCCTCACCCAGCCGGCGAAGCATCTCCGCCACGAGATCCTCGAAGGAGGCTCCCGACAAGTCGACGCTGCTCAGCGGCTCAACGATGATATCGCTCATGGTCCGACATTCTCCTCGGGCCCGGAGTACTCGGCGGAGTTCCGGGGTGTTTCGTGGACAACCACCTTGGCGAGCCGCACCCCTTCGGGTACAGCGTGCACGATACGACCCCAAATGGCGACCGCGAGGTTCTCGGCGGTGGGGTTCACACCGGCTAGCCACTCGACTTCGCTGTTGAGGTTCCGGTGGTCGACATCCGACAGGACCTGAGCCTCCAACGCCTCCTTTAGGCGCTTCAGATCCATGACGAACCCGGTCTCAGTATCGACGGGCCCCTCGACGGTGACCTCCAACTCGTAGTTGTGCCCGTGCCAGCTCGGGTTCGCGCAATCGCCAAAAACCTCCGCGTTCCGCTCATCCGTCCAGTCGGACCTGAACAGGCGGTGTGCGGCGCTGAAGTGCACGCGGCGCGTGGCTCGCACAAGGGGCATGAAAGTCCTCAACCGCTGATGCCGAAGGAGCGAGAGGGCCGACGCCTAGCCGCTCTGGAGCGGTCGGACGCCGGCCCTCTCGTGCACATCGGAGGGGGAGGATTGAAGCCCGGGATAAACTGCTGGCGACCTCCTCGAGTACTTCGCTTTCCCCTCTTCCAGGGCCTAGCGGCCGACTCGAGAGTCAGTCCCGGCTTCGGTGCGTTGGCTCAATTCATATGCCCCCCGATGCGCAACTGGAATATAGAGAGCGCTGGAGGGCTGGACCAGCGCTGCTGGCATCGAGACCACCTCCTGCAACGTTAGAGGGCGCAACAGGGTAGATAGTCTCGAGAAACACGGGGTGTGGATTTCATTGACATGTACGGGGGTGTGTGCGTAGCCTGAACGTGCTATGAAAGCGAGAGGCAAAGTGATCCGGCAGACCACTTCGGTCTGGCTCTCCGCGCTGCTGCTAGCACTCAGCGTCGCGGTGCCGGCACTCGAACGCGCAGAATTTGCGCACGAGTCTGCGATCGAGAGCGAGCACGACCCGGCCCACTGCCCAACGGCGCACGACCACACCGTCTGTACTCAGGTCGGAGCCAATCTCTCTCTCGCCGCGGCACACACGCTGGTCGACCATACTCAAGAGGTCATCGGCGTGACCGCGCCCGTAGAGGCGCCGGCTTCCGTGCATTCCGTTTTTGAATACGGACATCCCTCACGCGCGCCCCCCTTGGCCTGACGAGCTGCGCCCGGCCGTACCGCGGCCGTCCGTACGCGACCTAGCGGTCTCGTACTCGTCATGTCCAGGATTGGGAGAGCACTACCATCGTGAACAGCCGCTGGAGGGGAGCCCGCCACGCAGTGTGGGGCCTACTCCTGACGATCACACCCACTCTCGCGCAGCCGGAACCCGCGGCCGCGCAGGAAGCGACCGACTCGCTGAGGTTTCAGCTCGCGCGTCTAGCCGCGTTGGTGGACAGCCTCAGCCTCGAGGTCGCCCGCCTTCGCGACGCGGGAGAAGATGCGGGGGCAGATGATGCGCTGGCGCGGCTTCGCGCAGCAGCGCAGGCGGCGGCTGATGCTGATGGGCCACCCGCACCTCAGGAGCGGGAGACACAGGACTTCGTTGGCCGACAGCGGTCGTTGCAAGCCTTGAACCCCGAGATCAGCGTAAACGCCGACCTGTTCGGGCATGCCAGCAAGGACGATCCGGACCGGGACAATTTCTTCGCTCGCGAGTTCGAGATTTCGATCATCTCCAACCTCGACCCGTTCTCGCGAGCAAAAATCTTTCTATCCAGACACAGCGAGGGCGGGGAGTTCTCCCCGTTTTCCGAGGGGGGCCAAGCGGGCGCCCACGGCACTGGAGAAGGTGGCGGCTTCGAGGTCGAGGAGGGATACGTCGAGTGGGTTAGTCTTCCCGGAGGCATCGGACTCAAGTTCGGACGGTTCTTCCAGCAGTTCGGCCAGCTGAACCGCTGGCACGCGCACGCGCTTCCCTTCCAGACCCGCTCGCTACCACACATCGCATTCATGGGTGAAGGGTCGCTCGCACAAACAGGGCTTTCAGCACACTGGCTCGCGCCTTTTAGTCTGGCCGGCGGCACGTTCGAAGCCACCCTAGAGGTGACGCGAAGCGACAACGAGACGCTGTTCGGTGAGTCGGTGGGCGTCTCGTTGCTCAGCCACGTCAACGCCTTTTGGAGCCTGTCGGCTTCCACCGATCTGGACCTTGGGTTCAGCAGGGTGAGCGGGTCATACGAGCGCGAAACCGTCAGCGGCGACCGGAATCTGTACGGCCTCGAGATGGCCTTCACCTGGCGGCCGCCCGGGCAGTCGCGCTACCGCGGCTTCTCCTTTCGAGGCGGTGCCATGGCCGTAGATGGTCTGGCGGGACTCGGGCCAACGTCCGCCGACGAGGGTGAGCACGCTCTGGGTCTCTGGGCCTTGGGCGATTTACGGCTCTCGCAGAGCTGGCTGGTCGGGGCGCGCTTCGATCGCACGGAGAATCCCGCAGATCTCGAAGAGACCGCCTGGCTGTTCTCTCCGACGTTGACGTGGTGGCAGAGCGAGTACGTCCGGCTCCGACTGGAGTACGATCTGCTCGGCCGTAGCTTCGCGGCCGAGCGTGAGGGACACTTGCTGTTCCAAGTGACGTTCGCGATGGGCCCACACAAGCACGAGACCTACTAGCCGATGGCTTCGACTGCGTCGAGCCCGTCGGGCATGGAGGTAGCATGATGTTCCAAACGATTCTCGTCGGCGCGATCGCGATCGGAGCGGTCACGGCCGAGACAGCAGTACCGATTAGGCCGTCGGACCCGCCGCGCGACCCGGTTCGCGTCGTCACGACTCTACCGATCTACGCGGAACTGGTCCGGGAGATCGGGGGAGCGGAGGTCGTGGTGACCTCCATCGTAAACCCGAACGAGGACGCTCACTTCGTACGTCCCAAGCCGAGCTTCGCGCGCGACCTGAGGCGAGCGGAAGTCTTTGTCACGACGGGGCTCGACCTGGAACTGTGGGTCCCGGTCCTACTCGATCGCGCCGGCAACAGCGACGTATTGGAGGGCGGCCAGGGGTACATCACGGCATACACCGGAGTCGAGCTGCTCGACGTCCCGGTTGCTGCGGATCGGAGTGGGGGCGACGTGCACATCTTCGGCAACCCCCACCTGACCACCGACCCGCTGCGCACGATACAGGTCGCGCGCAACATCACCGTTGGACTCAAGCGTGTCGCCCCGGACCGCGCCACACACTTCGACGCGGGCCTCGCGGCGTTCACAGACCGCGTGCATCGTCGCCTCTTCGGCGACAGGCTCATCGACTTGCTCGGTGGCCAGACCCTGGAACGGTTAGCGCTGCAGGGCAGGCTCTACGAATTCCTCGGCACCCAGGAATTCGACGGCAAACCGCTCATCGAGGAGCTGGGTGGTTGGCTCGGCACCGCGGAACCCTTTCGCGGCCAACAACTCATCTGTTACCACAAGAACTGGGCGTATTTCGAGGACCGCTTCGACGTTCGCTGCGCCGAATACGTGGAGGCGAAACCCGGCATCGCGCCAACTCCCCGACACGTAGGACGTCTGCTCCGCCGGATGCAGGAAGAGAACCTCAATGTCATGCTCGCCGCGACCTATTTCGACAGAAACAAGGTCGAGAGTGTAGCGGCGCGTGGGGGCGCTTCACTGGTCCAAGTGCCCTTTTCTCCAGGTGCGCGCGAGGGGATCGACGACTACTTCACGCTGGTGGATACCTGGGTGAACGAACTCGCCACCGCCTTCTTGAACCGATGACGGTCGGATAGCATGCTCGACCTGATGATTCCGCCCATCGTGGCGGCGCTGATCATCCTCTCGATTCACGCATATCTGGGACTGCATGTCATCGGCAGGGAGGTGATCTTCGTGGACCTCGCTTTTGCCCAAATTGCAGCGCTGGGCTCGACCGTCGCGCTACTGATGGGCATCGAGCTGGGAACGACGCTTTCTCTGATGTTCGCGCTCGGTTTCACGTTGCTGGGCGCGCTGCTCTTCTCGTTCACGCGCTTGGAAAAGTCGGTGGTACCGCAGGAGGCGATCATCGGCATATCGTTCGTTCTTGCCTCGGCGGCTGTGATCCTGATCGCGGGGCTCACGGCGGAGGGCGCAGAACACCTTCGTGAAACGATGACCGGGACGCTGATCTGGGTCGGTTGGGGCGACATCTGGAGGCTCGCCGGGGTCTATGCGGTTCTGGGCGTCTTCCACTTCGTGATGCGGAAGCGATTCTTACGTGTCACGTTCGACCCGGAAAGCGCAGAAAACGTCAAGGCTTCGGACTTCCTGTTCTACCTGTCCTTCGGAGTCATGATCTCCTTCTCGGTCGAGATCGCCGGCGTCCTCATGGTCTTCAGCGCACTCGTCATTCCGGCCGTAATCGCGTTCCTCTATACCAACCACTTCGGCCGTGCGCTGCTGATCGCATGGGCGGCGGGAGCGGTGGCAATCGTCGGGGGTATCGGCACGTCGTTCTATCTCGACATCGCGACCGGCCCCCTTCTCGTATGCGCTTTCGGGGTGGTCCTCGTAATCGCGGCGGGCCTGAGGCCCCTGCTCGGCGTCCGCCCCGAGGGAAAGATCACCGTCTCGAGCCTGCGCGGAGGCCCTCAGGGTCCATAGCCCACGCGGCCTTCAGCTCTACAAAGTCTGCCTCAAGCGGCACAGGATCCCCGCTTCGAGAGGCATGACCGCGCATTTCCGATCGACCAATCGTTCCGGTAAACCCTGAATTGCCAACACGTTACGCGTATCGACGACAAGAAACGCTCGGCTGGCACCTGTGGGCACGCGACTTGACCTACCCATAGGACCAGCGCCGACGGTGGCGCGCACCCCCAATCTAGATGACGCAGGAGGCCCTGATGCACGTAGCGGCCGATGGATATATCGATTTGAGCGACGGGAGGCGGGTCCGGACCCCGGGATTCCACGACCAGCAGGTCGAGCCTGTACCGGAATCTGAAGCTCTCTCCTATCTGCTTTCTCATAGCTTCCCCGGTCACCGCCGCATCGTTCGAGGGCTCAGGCTCGAGAAGCGCAAGCGTATCAGACTCGCGATGTGGGCGGACTCCGTTTCGGAACGCATGACCCTGGTGCATCGAGTCTGGCGTGCCATCACGCAGCCCGCACCCCCACCTAGCAACCCGGAAGAGCCAGAGCTTATCCAGGTTATCCAGTACGAACACTGGGCCCATCCCATCTACCTCGACGGCGCACGCACCAGAGTAATCCCCCGCGGTGGCATGTCCCTCGCCGAGGTGCCGAAAGAGATGATCTTGCGGCTGGATGGTCAGTTGACGGCCTAAAAAATGGGCCGGGGACACCAGTCACGTCGGTGAAACCGGTTTAGCGCCCGCGCCCGTTCCTGGGCCGGACCTCACGCCCTGGGGGGGGCGTGCCAGGGGTGACGGTAGGTGCTTGCACCTACCGTCACCCACTTTTTTTGTCCCTGAGGCAGTGCTGTGCGTGCCCCAGAAACGATTCAAGGCCGGCCCGCATCAGCGGACCGACCTCTTCGTGGCGCTTCTATGGGGTGGCGATCAGTCGAGCGATCCCACCCGATCTATTTAACCCATCGCGTCCCGCGCCAACATCACGATGGCAATCAAAGCCAGGACGACAACGATGGAAGGGCCAAAGAGCCCGACGTTGTCCCCCATCTTCATGTCGTTCCGTGAGTAAATCATCGTCCCACTCCCTTGTCTCATATCTGCGGCCCCATGCCACGCCCGTTAGAAGGCAAGCCCCGTGCCGCGCGGATCGAGAACGGCGTTCGCAAGCCGTAATACAACCTCTAACCGGTTATGCGGCAACTACTTGCGGTCGCAGACGGCGAAAACGGCACGATAGACCGCTCCTGCCATTTCGACGGGACTGTCCGCTAATGTTGACAACCATCGCAGTCCCGCGACGAATTGGCCGGCACATCGCCCGATGGTCAGACCGCAATATGCCAAGGAAGGGGGTCGCGCCTCACGACCATCAGCCCCACGGGACTCCAGCCGTTAGCTGGGTAACCCGGGCTCGGTCATCCCGCGCACGTCCAAAGCGTCGTCGATCTCGTCGTCCGGGAGGAGCTCCTTCTCGGCGACCACTTGGCGCACGCTCACGCCGCGCTTGGCGGCCTCCTTGGCGACGACCGACGCGGCGTCATACCCGATGTAGGGATTGAGCGCTGTGGCGATCGACGGGTTCTTTTCGAGTAGCTCCTTCGCGCGCTCGATGTTCACCTCGATACCGGCGACGCACTTGTCGGCGAACGCAGTGGAAATGTTCGCTAGCAGCGTGATCGACTCTAGCAATGCCTGCGCGAGTACCGGCATCATCACGTTCAATTCGAAGTTGCCTCGGCTTCCCGCCACAGTGATGGTCGTGTGATTCCCCATCACTCGCGCGCAAACCATCATCATCGCCTCGGACATGACCGGGTTGACCTTGCCCGGCATGATCGACGAGCCTGGCTGGATCGCGGGCAGTTTGATCTCGTGGATCCCCGATGTGGGGCCCGAGCCGAGCCACCGGATATCATCGGCGATCTTCATGAGGCTCGTCGCGACCGTGTTCAGCGCACCAGCGGTACTTACCGCGGCATCTTTCGCGGCCTGGGCCTCGAAGTGGTCAGGTGCTTCTCGGAATGAGATACCGGTGGCCTCTGAGATGCGGGCGATCGTCTTGGCGGCGAAGTCCTCGTGCGTATTGATGCCCGTTCCGACCGCGGTTCCGCCGAGCGCCAGCTCCTCGAGCTCGGCGGCAGCCCGCGATACGCGTTCGACGCCCTTCGTGACCTGGGTGGCATACCCCCGAAACTCCTGGCCGAGGCGAATCGGGGTCGCGTCCATGAGATGCGTTCGGCCCGACTTCACGACACCGTCGAACTCTTCGGCCTTCGCGGAGAGCGCGGACCTCAAGTGCTCGAGCCCGGGAAGTAATTGTTTCTTGACCGCGGCCAGCGCCGACACGTGGATCGCGGTCGGGATCACGTCGTTGGAGGACTGACCGAAGTTGACGTGATCGTTCGCATGGACCTTGTCGCCTCGGATCTGGGTCGCGCGATGAGCCACGACCTCGTTGACGTTCATGTTGGTCGAGGTACCCGAGCCGGTCTGGTAGATGTCGAGCACGAACTCATCGTCCCACTTACCGTCTGCAACCTCTCCCGCTGCCTGGGCGATGGCCTCCGCGATGTCGGCGTCCAGGTTCCCGAGCTCCAGGTTCGTCTGCGCCGCAGACTTCTTGATGAGCCCGAGCGCTTCGATGAAGCGGCGCCCGAACCGCTGACCGCTGATGGGGAAGTTTTCTACCGCGCGTTGGGTCTGAGCGCCGTAGAGCGCCTCCTCAGGCACCTGCATCTCACCAAGGGAGTCCTTCTCGATCCGGTATCCGTCAGCCATGTGAGCTATGGTCCTTTGGTGCCGAACCGGCCGGTCCGACGGTGGGGGTCAACTCTTGGAGTTGTCGCGGTTTTGCTCCGCAGACAGCCCTGAAACCTACCGCAGCGGACGGCTCGGTGAAGGGCTCGTACTCATGAATACCGGGCGACGCGGAACCTCCTCCCTTGCTATCCGCGCTTCGGCTGACTTGGACGCATCTCGATCCGACTCACGTGCGCTTCCTTGGGGTACGACAGCACCTGCAAGACCGCCACGGCGCAATCTTCGACATGCAGCCGCCACGTGCGCTCCGGCACCTGCTCGCGATGATTGAAGTAGGTGTCCACGCTGCCCGGCATGACGATGCTGACACGTACATCGTCGTAGCGCACGTCGAGCATCATCGCCTCGGTCAAGCCCAGCACTCCGAACTTGCTCGCGTTATAGCCAGTGCCACCGGCGAACGGGTTCCGGCTCGCCAGTGAAGCAATGTTGACGATGAAGCCGTCAGTTGTGGCGCTCAGGTGGGGCAGCGCCGCCTTCGAGCAGTAGAAGACGCTACCGAGGTTCACGTCGACCTGGAGTTGCCACTCCTCCACGGTCATCTCGGAGAGCGGCTTGAAGATGCCGAGACCCGCGTTGTTCACGAGGATGTCCAGTCGGCCGAAGTGCTCGACGGTCTCATCGACGAGTCGCTGGCATTGGATGGCGTCGCCCACGTCCGCGACGATGCCGAGCACGCGATCTCCGAGCGCCAGTGCGATGGCCTCGACCGGACCAGCCGAACGCGCATTCACAACGACCGAGGCGCCGGCCTCCAAGAGGTGCTCCGCGATCGCGCGACCGATACCCTTGGTGCTCCCTGTAACGATCGCGACTTTGCCGGTCAGGTCGGACATCTCGACCTCTCTCGTTTCTGGACCAATCCAGGCCCTGCGCCTGAAGGACTATGAGTGTGGCCATGACCGACCCGAATACGCAACGCGTCGCGCTGGTGACGGGGGGAGCCATCCGAGTGGGGCGAGCCATCACCTTGGCGCTCGCCGAAGCGGACTACGATGTCGTGATCAGCTACCACTCCTCCGAAGTGGCCGCTCAGGAGACCCGAGAGGCCGTCGAGGTGCGGGGGGGGCGTTGCGAGACCGTCTGCGCGGACCTCAGCCTGCCGGCTTCGGCCGACGTCGTGATCGACGCGGTGCGAACCGCGTTTGGGCGCCTCGACCTACTCGTGAACTCGGCTGCGAACTTCGACGAACGCGCGCTGCTCGACGTGGACGCGGAGGCGTGGGACACGGTGATGGCCCTCAATGCACGGGCGCCGCACTTGCTGGTGCGCGCCGCATCAGACCTTCTGCGAGCGGCGCGCGGCAGCGTGGTGAACATCGTCGACCTGGCAGCCTTTCAGCCTTGGACCGACTACCCGGCGCACTCCGTCTCCAAGGCGGCGCTGGCCCATCTGACGCGCATTCAGGCGCGCTCGCTCGCCCCTGAGATTCGCGTGAACGGGATCGCGCCCGGAGCGGTACTGGCGCCGGAGGGCTGGCCACCAGAACGGTGGCAGGCACTCGCGCAGACCACGCCTCTGCAACGGGCAGGCTCACCAGAGGACGTCGCTCAGGCTGTGCTCTTCTTGGCGGGAGCAGGATTCGTCACCGGCCAGATCCTCGCCGTGGACGGTGGACGGCTGCTCGGGTAGGAGCTGCCTACCAGAGGTGGGCCTCCCGCTTGGGCGCGCGGGCCTCCGCGCGAGTGACCGCTCAGCTGCTGCCGTTACCCCCGTGCGCGAGCCAACGCTCGGCCTCGAGGGCCGCCATGCAGCCCGTGCCGGCGGCGGTGACCGCCTGACGATAGAAATCGTCCATCACGTCGCCGGCCGCAAAAACCCCTGGCACCGACGTCTGCGTCCGCCACGGGATTGGCGTCTCGACGTACCCGCTGTCCTTGAGCTTCACGGCGTCCTCCAGGAACGCGCTGTTCGGCGTGTGGCCGATCGCCACGAAGAGCCCTCCAATCTCGAGCTCGCTCTCTTCGCCAGTCACGGTGTCCTTGAGCGTGAGGCTCGTGACCGTCTCTTCGCCGATGACGTCTGTCACAGTCTTGTTCCACTCGATGCGGATCTTGGGATCCGCAATCGCCCGTTCGGCCATGATCTTCGAGGCGCGGAACTCGTCGCGGCGGTGCACGATGACGACCTCCGCGGCAAACTTCGTGAGGTACAACGCGTCCTCCATCGCCGAGTCCCCACCGCCGATGACCGCGAGCTTCTGATCGCGGAAGTGGGGTAGCGCACCGTCACAGACGGCGCACGCGCTCACGCCACCGCCGGACTGCGCGAGGCGCTCCTCGTTCGGGTGGCCTAGCCACTTGGCGTTCGCGCCCATGGAGAGGATGACCGAGTCGGCGAAAACCTCCGTACCGGTGCTCGACACGAGCCGGAAGGGATACTGCTCGAAGTCGACTTCGACGATGTCTTCCCAAACCGACCGGGTCCCGAAGCGCAACGCCTGGTCCCTCATCTCCAACATGAGGTCCTGACCCATCACGCCTTCCTTGAACCCAGGGTAGTTCTCCACCTCGGTCGTGAACATGAGCTGGCCGCCAGGAATCATCGTGCGGCTGCCTGCCCCTTCGAACACGAACGGGTCCATCTGGGCACGTGCGGCATAGATCGCGGCGGTCCAGGCGGCCGGTCCGGACCCGATGATGACGACGGTCTCCCGCTCCCGGACTCCGGTATCGCTCATAGTGCTCCTACTCTTTGAAGACTTTCATGTTGGTGGAGTGGCCCGGGTTCACGCGCGCACTCGGATCCACATAGTGAACCGCATTGTTCACGGCGATCGCGGCCTCGGCATAACCCGTAGCGATGAGATCGAGTTTCCCCAGATAGTCGACGACGTCACCGGCGGCAAAGACACCGGGAATGTTGGTCGCCATGAGTTGGTCGACCTTGATGCGATTCTTCTCGACCTCGAGCCCCCAGGCCTTGATGGGGCCGAGGTCGGGTTTGAAGCCCAGGCAGGAGAGCACACAGTCGCAGTCCAGGCTCACGTCCTCATCGGTCCGGTTGTCGAAGATGGTAACCGTCTCGACGCGGTCGGCACCGTGGATCTCCCGGACCTCGTGGAAGGTGCGCAGGTCTACCTCGCCCACTGCTGCAGCTCTTTCGAGTTGGTGAACCGAAGCTGCGTGCGCGCGCCAACCGTCACGGCGGTGCACGAGCGCCATCGTCCTCGCCACCCCTTTGAGCATGAGCACGAAGTCGAGCGCGGTATCGCCGCCGCCGACGACGACGACATTCTTGTCACGGAACGCCTCGGGGTCCTTGACCGCGTACTCCACGCCTTTGTGCATGAACTCTTCATAACCGGGGCACTTGAGCGGCATCGGTTCAAACGCGCCCTTCCCGCCCGAAATCACGATGCTCCGAGTCAGGTACGTGCCATGGACGCATCGCATCTCGAAGTGGTCGTCCTTGCGCACGACCTCCTGCACTTGCTCGTCGAGAATCACGTCGGGATGGAACTGGAGCGCCTGCTCGACCTGGTTCTTGACGAGGTCCTTGGCGAGCACCTTGGCATAACCGCCGACGTCGAAGATGTACTTCTCCGGATACAGCGCGGTGAGTTGGCCACCCAGTTCGGGTAGTGAGTCGATGATCCGGCACGAGGAACCACGCATGCCCGCGTAGAACGCAGCGAAGAGGCCGGTAGGCCCCCCCCCGACGATGGTAATGTCCCGGATTTCGTTTGGCATGAGGTTACTGGAAGGCTGTTCTTACGAGTGTTACGACGTGCTTCTGCCACAACCTTTTAGTGTAACCGTGCTGACAAGCCGTTCCAACGGGGCTCAGGTCCCGCTGGTGACGCCTCCGCCGCGGTAGAAATCAGACGTCTTGTAACGCGCGAGACCGCGAACGACCAACAGCTTTAGGCCGGCGGCAATGGGGACGCCGATCAGCAGCCCCACGAACCCGAAGAAGAAGCCACCGAGCGCGAGGGAGAGCACGACCCAGACAGGGTGCAGGCCAACCGACTCGCCTACGATGCGTGGGCTGATGACCATGCCCTCGAGCAGCTGCGCAACGGTATAGACCACCGCGATCTTGATGAGCGACGCGACCACGCTGCCGCTGACAAACGCGATGAACAACGCCGGAATCAAGCTCAGCGCGAGGCCGAGATACGGCACCACAGAGAGCACGCCGACCATGAGGCCGAGCGTGCCGGCGTACGGGAACTGCGCGATCAAGAGCCCGAGACCGGTAATAACTCCGACTGCGGCGGCCACCATGATCTGGCCGCGCAGGTAGCGCGACAGCAAGAAGTCGTAGTCCTTGGCGAACGACGTGATCTCGGCCTGGTTCCCTCGCGGCAAAAGCTCGCCGAACGCCTTGGTGATACGGTCCCAGTCTCGGAGCAAGTAGAACGTCAGGACCGGCGTCAGAACCACGTAGCTCGCTAAGCCAAGCAAAGAGCCGATGCCACGGCCGAGTCCCAATACGCCGCTTGTAATCCACCCTCTGAGCGCCTCCTGGCGCTCCTGCAGGAACACCACCACGGCATCGGAGTCGATGCCACGCAGCCAAGCGACCACGGCGTCCTCGTCCACGAAGGGCAGGTCCAGGGAGGGCAGGCGCTCCTGAAGCGACCTGAGCCAATCGGCGAGACGGTCCAGAAATTCAGGAGCCCGCTCGGCGAGCTCGCCGAGCTGCGAAAGCGCCGCCGGTACGGCGAGGAATATCAGCGCTGCTAGGATCCCCACGACCGGGAGCGTCAGAAGCAAGATCGCGAGGGCTCGCGGCACTCGGCGACGTTCGAGTGCATCCACGACCGGGTCGAGCGCGTACGCGAGCACGACCGCCAATACGAACGGAGCCAGCAGGGAGCCGGTGGTGGAGAGCAGCCAGATCATCGCCAGCACGCTCGCCGTGACCAGCAGGGCACTATGACCCTCCTTCCCGCGGAAGGGGAGCAATACCGCCCAAAGCAGGAAGAGCAGCAACAGGGGGTTGAGGATGGTGCGCGTGGCATATAAGAAGAAGCCGAGCACGAGCAGAACCGCGGCTGCCTCGACACCCCGCCAAACGGTGAGCTCCGTTTCGTCGCTCATTGGCTCTCGACGCTCTGCTTTACCATTTGCTGAGCGACCTTCATGACTTCTCCAGCGTTGTCGTAGGTGATCTTCTTGTCCGCTTCCACGAGTGGGACCCACAGACAATCCGAGATGCCCTCCGCTTTCTCGGGTTTGGGATCGCCCACGTCCGAATACATCAGATAGAACGTGGTGAACTTGTGGATTTGGACGCCCTGAGCGCGAAAGTACCAGTCGATGGTGACGAGCTCAGGGCCCAGCCTCAGGTCCTCGAGGCCGGTCTCTTCAGCCACCTCGCGCAGCGCAGCGCCGGCTGAGGTTTCGTCGGGCTCCAGGTGCCCCTTGGGCAGGCCCCAGTTCCGGTACGGGTCTCGGATCACGAGCGCATGTGTCACGCCCTCGATCTCTCGCAGGACTACTCCCCCAGCGCTCTTCTCGACCCTGACGGGCGGACTCGTCGACACGTTAGAAGATCGAGAGCCGGATATACTTACGCGGATTCTCCCGCAGGTCCTGCAAGAGCTTGTCGATTTGAGCGAGCACGTCCTCGGCGCGAATGGCGAGCGTGCTGTCGACGAGCAGCCGTCCGATCGCGCCTTCGCCGGATTCGATACGAGCCGATATCCGATCGAGGCGAGCGAACGTGGAATCCGCGCGCTTGATGGTAGCCGCGATACCGCCGGTCGACTCCGCGAGACTGGTGACGATCTCCTGGATGCCGGTGGACGCGACTCGCACGTTCGCCACGATGGTGTCGATCTGCGCGTCGGTGAGAATCGTTTCGATGCGTTCGAAGGTGCGCCGGGCCACAACGGATGCTTGTTCGATCTCGGCCAGCGCGGTGTCCGCGCTGGCGGTGACGCTGACCGCGACCGCCGACTGTTGTGCGACCAGCGCCCGGATCTCGAGGCTGATCGTATCCAGATTCGCGATCGCCGACGCGAGCGCGGTAGCGGTCGAATCGTTGAACGCGAGTCCAAGGCGGTCGGTGAGGTCGGCGAGGTTTTCCGAGATCAGGTCGGCTGAGGCGGAGAGACGAGAAAGCTCAGGCAGCGCATACCCCCCGAGCACGTTCGGGCCTTCGCCCGGCGGAACCTCGTAGAACGGAAAGCGCGGGAACTCGATCCTGCTCACGATTTCAGCCTGCCAGTCCCCGAACAAGGACTCCGGTCCGAGGACCACCGCCGGATCGGGTGGCAGTACCATGTCCTGGTCGAGCAGTAGGGAGACCCGAACCGCCACACCATCGACGGTTATGTTCTCGACGCGACCGATCCCGACGCCGAGATACTTGACGGCGTTCCCCCGGTTGAGCTGGCCCACACCCCGAAGAAGCACGTCCACCTCGGTCTGCGGGCGGCCGAAGTTCGTGCCCTTGAGCCATAGCGTGCCAACCACAGCTGTTAGGGTCGAGATGATGATGACCAAGCCGACGAGCAGCTCGCGGCCCCGGTTCATGGCGCGAGCCTCATCAGCTTTGGCCTGCCCTCGATGAACCCCTTCACGACGGGGTCCTCACACATCCGTAGCTCATCCGGGGTGCCTTCAAAACGGATACCTCCATGGTAGAGCATCGCAATGCGGTCTGAGATTCGGAAGGCGCTCTTCATGTCATGCGTGATCACGACTCCGGTCACGCCGAGCTCATCCGACATGCGCACGATTAGCTCGTCGATCACCGCCGTGGTCACAGGGTCGAGACCCGTGGTCGGTTCATCGTAGAGCATATACTTGGGCCGGGTAGCGATGGCACGGGCGAAACCGGCTCGCTTTCTCTGCCCCCCCGACAACTCAGAAGGCAGCTTCTCGGCCGTCCCTTCGAGGTCCACCATCTGCAAGCACTCCGACACCCGCTGATCGATGGCGTCACCGCTCATATCCGGCATTCGCTTCAGGCCCATGCCCACGTTCTCCGCGATCGTCATCGAATCGAAGAGCGCAGCGAACTGAAACACGTACCCCACATTCCGACGCAACTGGTACAGTGACTCTTGGTCGAGACGGCTGACGTTCTGCTCATCGACATAGACTTCTCCAGCATCCGGACGAAGGAGGCCGACCATGTGCTTCAGCGCCGTGGACTTGCCCGACCCCGAGCCCCCGATGATCGAGACCGTCTGACCTTCGTGGATAGTCAGGGTGAGGCGATTCAAGACCTGCGTCTTGCCGAACGCCTTCTCCACGTCGAACAGCTCGATACTCACTTTAGAAGCGTCGCGGCCCAGAAGGCATCCAGCGCCAAGATGATCATGGTCGATACCACGACCGCCCGGGTGGTCGCGCGACCCACACCTTCGGCCCCACCACTGGCGTGGAAGCCGAAAAAGCACCCCACCGACGTGACGGTCAGTCCGAAGCTGGCCGACTTGATGACCGAGAACCAGACGTCCCAGGACTCGAAGAAGAGACGGAGGCCCTTCAAGAACTCGAACGCGGACATGTCGAGCCTGAGCACGGCGGTGCCGAGCCCGGCCGAGATCCCCAACGCGTCCGCCAAGATCACGACCACCGGAAACATGGTCGCACCGGCGATGACACGCGGAACGACCAGGTAGGCCACAGGATCGTACGCCAAGGTCTCCAAAGCATCGATCTGCTCGGTGACCCGCATCGCGCCGATCTCCGCGGCGATGGCCGCACCGACTCTCCCCGAGAGCGCCAGCCCAGTGAGGACCGGCCCCAACTCCAGCAACATGGTCTTGCCTACGAGCGTGCCGACGAAGTACTGCGGAACGGCCCCCGTGAAAGTATATGCGGCCTGGAGCGCGAGAACGACGCCGGTGAACAGGGCAACAAAAAGCGCAATCGGGACCGACGCGACGCCGATCTTCGCCATCTGCCCAACGAGGTGTGGCGCCCACAAGGATCCCTTGCGAAGCGCGCGGCCGGCATCGACGGCGAGGTACCCGAACCTCCCCACAGCAGCCACGGTACGAAGCGTTGTACGTCCGATGGCGCGGGTAGCGTCGACCATGTAGGGCATTGAAACGAGAGTTCTACTCGCTGGGAACGTCCTCGCTCTCGAGCGTGAACTCCACCTCCTCTTCCCTGCCGTGTCCATCCGGCAGCGCGTAAGAAATGCGAATCCGCTTCACCGCTGCCCTCGGGTCCGTCAGCGCCACCTCGAAGTCCAACGCCTGGTCATGGGAGGTGATGCGCGTGCGGATGCGATCGCCAAGGTTGGCCTGCGGCCCATTCACGGGGTTCCGGAAGAGGGTCTTCGTCGACTGCCGACCGGTTTCGAGCTGGCGCGTAACCTTTACCAGTTTCAGCCAATCCGGCTGGTAGCTCACGCCGTACTCGAAGCCCCGCTGGTCGGCTCCACTGCCCTCGCGATTGTGACGCGCCAACCCGACTCCTCTGGAGAGGTGAGTCTTCAAGAATTCGTAAACGAATGTTTCCTAGGAAGCACACAAATGTCAAGTTTTTGATTCGTCACATCGGCAGAAGTGCAACTACAGGAACGGTCTCGAAGGATCGCCACTGCGCATTTTTCCGCTAAATGTTCAGTGGCACTGGAACAAAAGTCAGGAAAAATATCGCGACCAGCAACCAGCCCAAGGTCCTACGCGCCCGTCCAATACTCTCTTCTGCCTGCACGACGGGGGGGTGGTTGATGCGGCCCCGGTGCAGCAGTGCGATCAGCAACGCCCACGCCCACCAACCCCACCAAAGAAAGCCGAGCGGGAACAGCGCGAGCATGAACAGGCGCGCCACCTTGCCCTGATGCTTTGGTAGCAGCGCGTATAGGATGTGACCGCCGTCGAGTTGGCCGAGCGGCAGCAGATTCAACGCGGTCACGAACAGACCCAGCCATCCCGCGAGCGCCAGTGGGTGCAGAAGAACCGGAGTCTCGCCCAGCACGCCGGGTGCGAACCAGGTCGCCAACACGTGCATGATCGCGCCGTTCCCGAGCCACAAGGGCTGACCGTCGAACTGGATCACAAAAGGGGTCGCCATGGTGGCGCGGCCGGGCGCGACCTGAGAGAGCGCCAACCCAATCGCTAGCATGGGTAGCGACAGCGCGAAGCTCGCCAAGGGGCCTGACGCCCCTACATCGAAAAGGGTCGCTCGCCGGATTGTAGGCCCTTTCAGGCGTATGAACGCACCCACGGTCCCGATGATCGAGAAGTACGGTGGGAAGGGGATGAAGTACGGGAGCGTCGCGCGTACGCGATTGACCCTGGCGGCGACATAGTGCGCCATCTCGTGCGCGAGCAGCACGCCCATGAACGGGAGGGCGAATGGTGCGCCAAGCAAGAGAGCGCTCAAGTCGAGACCCGTGGGGTATGGGATGACCGTCTCGCCTAAGCGGAAGACCCGCGTTCCGAGCGGATCGATCCCGGCCATGAGTGCGCCAGCCGCCATCGTCGAGACCATCGTAGCGGCAAAGAGCGCCAAATGAAGCCACGGCCCTCTGCCACGCTCGTCGGTCGCCTGGTAAACCAGGGCGACCTGGGTGCGGTCGCCCTCGTTTCTCAAGTGGGCCGAAGCGGGCCAAGCCTCAAGAGCCGCCACGACTTCCGGCGATGCCCCAGTGAGATCCTCGTGAAGCGTGCCCTCGAGCAGCGTGTCGTTGGGCAGAGAGGTCAGCCGATACTCGGCCAAAAGCGGCAGCCACAGACCAGGATCAGGCTTGACCGCCTTTCTGAGAGCCATTAACCTGGCCTTGATCCCATAAAATCTCCGCAGGTCCACGGCCCCCCGGACGGCCCCCCGAGTCGGGGGAACCGCCTTCAGCCGCACCCAATTTAGATATTCACGACCGTTCGGTCGATTCCTCTCTTTTTTCCACTCCGCAGTACTCCGGCTCACACAGCAATTGTAGTCCACATACATGGGAGTTCTTCCACGTGGACATCGCAGAGCTAAAGAACAAGAGCGTGGGGGATCTCCACGGCCTCGCGGAAGAGTTGAACATCAGCGACTTCACCGGCCTCCGCAAGCAAGATCTGATCTTCAAAATCGAGCAGGGCCTGCTCGAAACTGAGGTGGTTCTTCGCGGCGAAGGGGTGCTCGAGATTCTTACTGAAGGGTACGGATTCCTCCGTTCTCAGGACTGGAATTATCTCTACGGTCCCGACGACATCTACGTAAGTCCGTCCCAGATCAAGCGCTTCAACCTGCGTACTGGCGACATGATCGGGGGGCAGGTTCGTCCCCCGAAGAGTGGCGAAAGGTACCTGGCTCTTCTCAAAGTCGAGGCCATGAACGGGCTCGACCCGGAGGACGCGAAGAATCGGGAAAGCTTCGAGAATCTCCGGCCTCGCTACCCGGAGCATAGGCTGAAGCTCGAAGTGCCGGGCGACGAAGGCTCGCTCTCCATGCGTGTCTTCGACCTCATCGCCCCGATCGGGAAAGGTCAGCGAGGCCTGATCGTGTCCCCGCCGAAGGCGGGCAAGACCATGCTGCTTCAGCAGATCGCCAATTCGGTCAGCATCAACGAGCCCGACGTGCATCTGATCGTGCTGCTCATCGACGAGCGGCCCGAGGAGGTCACGGACATGGAGGATCAGGTCGACGCCGAAGTCATCTCCTCGACCTTCGACGAGCCCGCTGAGCGCCACGTCCAGGTCGCGGACATGGTGATGGAGAAGGCGAAGCGGCTCGTCGAGCACGGGAAAGACGTCGTGGTGCTGCTCGACTCGATCACCAGGCTGGCACGCGCCTACAACACCACGATGCCACACTCCGGCCGTATCCTATCGGGTGGTGTGGACGCCAACGCGTTACAGAAGCCAAAGAGGTTCTTCGGCGCGGCACGCAATATCGAGGACGGCGGGTCCCTCACGATCATCGCCACGGCGCTCATCGAGACCGGTAGCCGCATGGACGAAGTGATCTTCGAGGAGTTCAAGGGTACCGGAAATCTCGAGCTGGTGCTCGATCGCGAGATCTCGGACCGACGCATCTTCCCTGCAATCGATCTCAATAAGTCGAGTACGCGGAAAGAAGAGTTGCTGCTCAGCGAGACCGAACTCAACCGTATCTACCTGCTTCGGAATTTCCTGGCGGACATGCCTGCGACGGAGGCGATCGAGTTCTTGCTTTCGCGGATGAAGGAGACGGAGACCAACCAGGAGTTCTTGGATTCCATGGCTCGGGGGGGGTGAGGAGCCGGGGCCCTTCCCTTCGCTCAGGCATCGTTTTCCGCCCCTCCCTTTCCCCGCACCACGACGCAATGTCGCTACGGCAAGGACCCCGACTCCTCACCTGTTGACGTCTTGGCGCAGGGTCCACGGTCCGTTGCGGAAGGACACCGACTCTTCACCCGGCGCGTCCTCTTTGGAGGACTCGCGGCAGGCCCCGTGGCTCCGCGACGCTTCCTTACCGCTGGTGGCGTTGCTTGCCGGATACTAGCACGTCGTAGGTGGCTCTTTGCGCGGGAGTGAGGGCGGTAGGGAGGCTGACCAAGAGCGCTCGCACGCCTTGGTTCTGGGGCATGTGGAGCACTAGTTGGTTCGGCTGTGCTGGTGATTCGTAGGGCTGGGCGCTGCCGGTCGCGTCGATGCTGACGGTGCGGCCGGGCGCGAGCGACTCGGCGAGCATGTGACCATACTCGGCCCAAGCGACGAGTGGGTCGACGGAACCCGCAGCGACTTCCGGGATGAGCCGGTCCTGGTAGTATGCAACCGCCTTGGAATACGCTGGGGCGTCGGCACTCTTGAGCTCACGCAGCCGGTCCCGGTAGAACTCACGCGGATCGCGCGCACCCGAGCTTTCGAGAACTTCGTGAAGGCGGCGGTCGGCCTCAGCGGTCTGGTCTTCGGACATGGCGGAAGGATCACCTCACGGCGGGGTAGTTGCAACGATGTCATCCATCGAAAATCACCGTTCGAGTACCTGGACCTCTCCTGGGAGATGTTCGGAGAACTCTGCCGCGCACTCGCGCTCAAGGTCGCTCGGGACTATGACCCCGACGTTGTCGTGGGCATCGCTCGGGCTGGGGCACTTCCAGGCGCCGTTGTAGCGACCATTCTGGGCGTCGATTTCTATTCGATGATCATCTCGCGGAAGGGTGACCACGACGACGACGTGCGCGAGCGCCCGGAGGTCCTCTCGGCGGCTCCCAGCGAGGTCACGGGCCAGCGGGTGCTGATCGTGGATGAGGTGACCACCTCCGGCGCGACGCTTCGGCTCGCCCTCGCCGCTGGGGGAGAGACCCAGCACGCGGCACATCGCCCGAACAGAAAAAGCAGCCTGATTCAGCTTCACGAACTCGAACCCCGCTCCGGGATCGAGTTGCTCCCCCGAGCAGGGCACCGACGCGAAG
>Ga0208879_1000192_pt1 | contig 66148 bp, 55 predicted proteins | sample Knorr_S15_td_Bot_FD_185605 | JGI IMG/M metagenome (GOLD analysis project Ga0208879, IMG submission 185605) | Marine microbial communities from Southern Atlantic Ocean transect - Knorr_S15_td_Bottom_ad_5009_LV_A (SPAdes) (version 2) | ecosystem: Environmental > Aquatic > Marine > Oceanic | place... | reverse complement strand
AATCGTGAGGAGTTTATCAAGCGCTTTGACAAGGACGGCGACGGCGAGTTGAATGATGCTGAGCGTGATGCAATGCGCGACGAATTACGTCAGCAATTCAGTGGAGGACGTGGCGGCGAACGCAGCCGCCGTAGTGGACGCTCCAGCCGGGGACGTGGCGGTTTCGGTGGCGGCAGCAAGCCGACCGAAGAATATCGTTTCGTGTTGATTTCCCTCGATAGAAACACCGGAAAGGAGAACTGGCGGCGCGTTGCCGCAACGCAAGTGCCGCACGAAGGACATCATCGCGACCACGGTTATGCCTCCGGATCCCCCGTGACCGATGGCGAGCACATCATCGTCAGCTTCGGATCCCGCGGCCTTTACTGCTACGACATGAAGGGCAAACTGCAGTGGAAGAAGGATTTTGGCGATATGCGCATGCGCAACAGCTTCGGCGAAGGCACCTCTCCCGCCCTGCACGGTGACACGGTGCTGCTGCTATGGGATCACGAGGGCGACTCCGCCCTCTACGCGCTCGACAAAAAGACCGGTAAGTTGAAGTGGAAAGCCGATCGAAACGAAGCCTCTGGCTGGTGCACACCGGTCGTCACCACGTACGATGGTGTCACGCAGGTGATCGTCAACGGCACCCGGGCGGTTCGCAGCTACCAACTGAGCGACGGCAAACTGCTTTGGCAATGCGGCGGGCAAACTCCCAATTGCATCCCATCAGTGGTTGTAGATGAGAACTTCGCCTATGCGATGAGTGGTTTCCGTGGCGCCCACCTGGCCGCGATCAAGCTTGGCGGCAGTGGCGATCTGACCGACAGCAAATCGGTCACGTGGACCGCCAACCGTGGAACACCTTACGCCCCGTCGCCGCTGCTTAGCAACGGACGGATCTGGTATCTCTCCGGCAACAACGGCATTCTCTCCGTGCGCGACACCAAAAGCGGCAAGCTGCTGGTCGAGGGCGAACGGCTCAAGGGCATCAGCGGTGTTTACGCCTCGCCTGTCAGCGCCGGTGGCCGGGTGTACATCGCCGGCCGCAACGGCACCGTCTCCGTGCTCAAAGACAGCGCCAAACTGGAAGTGCTGGCCACCAACGAACTGGACGACAAGTTCGACTGCTCGCCAGCCGTCGTTGGCAACCAAATGTTCCTCCGTGGAAAGGAGCACCTCTACTGCATTGCCACCAAATAAATCAAGTTATCGACTTTCGCCAACCGGCCCGATCAATCGTGGGCCGGTTTTTTTTTGAACAAACCAAACACAGCCCAAGCGGCAAGCGGCAGCACCGCCAGCAGCAGCAGGATCAGGCAGAGGGCGTTCACCTGTGCGTGGTGCCCGTAGTGCAGCAGGTTGAACACCCGCAGTGCCAGCGTCTCGCCGCCCGGCGGCACGACGAGCACCAGCGTCTCCGTGTCCCATAGGCAAAGCAGATAAACCACGTACCACGCCGCCGCCAGCGCCGGGCCGGCCTGCGGCAAAAACAGGTGCCGCCAACGCTGCCACCACGGCAGGCCGGCGAGGTCGGTGACGGTTTGCAAGTCGGCATCCATCGACGCCCGGGCCAAGCGCATCCCCTCCCAGCCAAGCGCGAAATATCGCAGACCAAACGCCAGCAGCACGATGCCAGGTCCGCCGTAAAGCCAACCCAAGCCGGGACGGTTCAGCAGGAAAATCAACACTACCCCGAGCAACACTCCCGGCAAAAAAAAGAGCAGCCAAGCCAAGCGCAGGCCGGTCCAGCGAACCGCCGCCAAGCCAAGCGCCGAAACCAGCGTCGCCGTCGCTGCCGAGTACCAAAACGAATTCCAAATCGCCTGTCGGCCGGCGCGGACTGCATCCGAAATATCCGTCCACGTTCGCGCATCGAAAAGCAAATGGCCAAGCGGCAATAAAACCGACAAGCCAACGAGTAGCCCGGCTACAATTGTCACCGAGCCGAGCGGCGTCTGGCCAAGCCGGTCGCGCAACACCTCCGGCGACACGCCTTGACTCTCCCACGGCCAGGCGACCGGCCGGCCGCGCAGCAGCAACAGCAATCCCAGCGGCAGCGCCGCCAGCACCCAGCCGTATTGCCACGCCAGAGCAAAATTGTAGCTCGTGCTGAACTGCACCCAAAACTGCGCCGGGAAAACCTTCACCTGCAGAATCGCCGGCACCGCGATGTTGTTGAATGCCAGCGCGAACACGATCAACCCGGACTGCAACGCCGCCGGCAGCGTCATTGGCAGCAGCAGCGATCGCACGAGCGGCCAGCCGCCCAGCCCCGGCTCGGCGTCGAGCAATTCCGCCGTCAACCGCTTGAGCGCGCCAAGGCACATCAGGCACGGCAACGGCCAAAGCATCAGCGCCAACACCCAAGCTGCTCCGCCGTGCGAATAAATGTCAAGCGGCAGCCACGGCTTCAGCACACCGGCGTGCCCGAGCAAACCCAGCCACGCGTTGACGACCAAAAACGGCGGCAGCGCCAATGAAACAATCGCACCGACCAGCGCCACCCATCGCACCCAGCCCCGCGACGAAGCGATGAACAGCGCGACGAGCCAGCCGACCACCACCGCAGCCAACGCCACCGGCGCGGCCAGCGCCAAACTGTTGAGCAGCAATCCCCAACTCATGTCACTCGAGGAAGATGGATTGAAGTTCACTCACCGCTAGCTCGTTGGCCTCAACCAAACTTAGCCAAGCGATCGCGGTGGCGGGTGTTTCGACGGGATCAATCGCGCCGGCCTCGACGAGTGCGGCCCGCACTGTCGGCGATTGCAGAAACTTGGCCAAGCGGTTGGCCAAGCCGGGCCTCGGCGCGCCGCGAATGTGGCCCAGCGTGTTGCGAATGACCAAGCCGTCTTGGCCAAGCGGCTTGCCGGCGATCGGCAGGCCGTTGCGAAGACCGGCGCGGATGTCGTCGGAGTCGGTCAAGCCAAGCGCGACCTCGCCGCGGCCGACGAGCTGCACGACCGTCGAGTTGCCATCGACCGTCATCACGCCGTTGGCCAACAGCGCGCGGCACCACGCCTGCCACCGCGCCGCGCCCCAGCGCTGGCGCAGCACTTGAAAATGCGTCGCCGTCGAGCCGAACAGCGGCAGCGCGATCACCACCCGGCCACGCCACTGCGCGTTGGTAAGCGCGGCCAAGCTCGGCGGCAACTCCGCGCGCCCAAGCCGGTTTGTGTTCCAGACCCACTGCCGCGTCCGCACGCCGAACGACTCGATCGGCACGCCAGCAGCGAGTACGTCGCGTGCGGCGAGTTGGTGCGTGCGGAACTCCTCATTGTTCCAAAACAAATCGCAGCGCGGATGATTTTTTTCGGCGATCAAGCGGTTGATCAGCCCCACCGTCTTGACGACTTCGCTGTCGTAAACAGCTCGAACGCGAACGCCGGTTTCCTGCTCGAACCGCTGCAAAATTGGCTCAGCGTAAACCTGGTCCTGCGAGGTGTAAACCGTGACCGAGTCGCCGCCGGGCGCACAACCGGCAAGCAGCGCCACGCCGATGAGCCACGCCGTTTGCAGCCGGACGGTCATGCGGTGCGGCGATGGTAAAACCACCACTCAAACAGGATGAACCCGAGGCACAGCATCGCGATCCAGCGCCACGCCTCCTTGTCGGCGCTCACCTGCACTGTCGCCTCGACCGTGCCGTACTCGCCCATTTGCAGCGACTGACGCGAACGGATGTCGCTCTCGTTTCTGTCGAGCAGGTTCACGCAAAACTGGAGTTCATTCGTCCCGACGGTCGCCGTGTAAACGCCCTGCTGAAATGTGTCTCCGAAGATCAACTCGCCGCTGGTCGTCGTCTTGGTTTCCCTCGTCGAGCCGTCCGGCAACTCGACGGTCACCGGTTTTTCCTCGCTCGCTAATCGCACGTGAAACGGCTCGCCGACACGGATGCCGGTGCGGGTATCGGGGTTGAGCCAAGCGGCAGCGTTGGCGATGAAAATCGGGAACGAAACACGCAGCGGCCATGTGCTGTCGAGCGGATTGAAACCGATCCACACGACGCGTTTGCCGTCGTTTTCGCCGGCAGCAACGAGCGGCGCGGACGGCGACTCGACGATCGGCGCAAGCCAAGCGGGCGGCTTGGCGGCGAGCGACTTGGCCACCTGCACGTTGTCGAAATTGACGAAGCGCAGCAGCGGGTGGCTGCTTTTCCAATCGACAATCGGCGGGCCGTCGATCGAGCCGCTTGGCCGAAACCAGTTCGTCGACTGCGTGTGGATCGCCAGCACGTTGCCGCTTGGCCAAGTACTCGGCACAACGTCGTCGAGCACTACGAAATCAACCGCCGGCTCGGAGTCGGTGAGGTTCGCCGCCACGGCGAGGTCGAGCTTGGGCACGCTGCGCAGCGCCCGCTCGAGAAATTGGTTGCCCTTCGTGACGAGCAACGCGCGGGTGTTGCGCCGGGCGAGGCTGAGCACAGAGGCGGTGTTGTCCACGGCGAGCGCATCGTTGTTTTTCAACTGCAACCGGAAGACGCCGTTGGTGCCTTGGCTGGCGATGAAAACGAGTGACGCCGAGTTGGTCGCGCCGACACTCACGCGCCGGTTGCCCACAAGTCTCCCGGCGAAAAACAACGACACGTCGCTCGCGAGCGGGTTGGTGGAGGCGTTGGCGATAGTGGCAAAAATTGCCTGTTGCCCGGCCTGCTCCGGGTGTGGCCGCACCTCGAGCGATACGATGCCGAGATTGTCGCCGCTGCCGCCCACGCGGTGGTAGGCCAGACTCAAGTCCTGCAACTCGAACTCGTCCAAGTCCGGCGAAGCGCCGTCGCTGAACAAATGCACCTCGGTCTTGGCACGGTTGCGCGTCAGGTTTTGGGCAAGCTTGATCGCGTCGAGCAGCCGGGTCGGCGAGTCGGTCGCGCGCACTTGGCCAAGCGCGGAACGCAACGCCGACTTGGCGCTGGTCGGCGACTGGCGAACCTCCGTCACAGCACCGGCGAGCAGCAGGACCACGCGGTCGTTGTCGTACATCGAGTCGATGAGCTTGGCCAAGTCGGCCTTCGCTTGGCCAAGCCGGCTCGGCGAAACATCGGTCGATTGCATTGATGCCGACACGTCGAGAATAGCGACGATGAACCGGCCGCTCTCGAGTTTGCCGGCGAAGTACGGGCGGGTCAGCGCGAACACCGCCAGCGCGAGCAGGATTAGCTGAATGACGAGCAGCCAGTTGTGCCGGAGTTTCTGGAACGGCGAACTGGCCTGCGTCTCGTTGAGGAAGCGCTGCCACAGAACGGTGCTCGAGACCAGCCGCGCCACCCGCCGGCGCTTGAGCAGATAAAAAACAACGACAACCGGCAGCGTGGCCGCAAACGCGAGCGCCTCGGGCGTGAGAAAATTCATCGCCACATGCCCCCGGTTCGCATGGCCTTGAGCAGCAAGTCGTCGATCGGCGTATCGGAGCGCGCCAACTGGTAGCGCACGCCACGTGCGCGGCAAAACTCCTGCAGCCGCTGGCAGTAGTTATGCACCGCAGCCCGGTACGCCTTGAGGCGGTATTTGCCGAAAGTGACCTCCTGCTCGGCGCCGGTCTCGGAGTCGATCACTTTCAAGTCACCGTAGGCCGTTGGCTCGAGTTCCTCCGGCGAGAGGATTTGCACGGTGTGAATCTCCGAGCCGCGATGGGCGAGCGACTTGAGTCCCTCTTCGTATCCGGCCGGATCGAGAAAATCGCTGAGGACGACCGACACGCCGGGCGTGCGTTGCTTCATCGCGCCGCGCCGCAACGCTTGATTGAAGTCCGCCGTGCCGCTGGCCTTGAGCTTGGCCAGGTTTTCAAAAAAGCGGATCGACGACTTGCGGCCGCGCACCTGCCGCAGCTCGCCAGCCAAGCTCAATTGATCGTCGCCCAGCGGGAACGGCTCGACGGTGACGCGGTCGAACCCGCACAGCGCCACGTAGCCAACGGCGGCGGCGGCTTGGCGGGCGAAGTCGAACTTGGGCACCTGGCCAAATGACATCGACTCGCTGGCGTCGAGAAAAATGGTGACGGGAAGTTCGCGCTCCTCCTCGTACAGCTTGAGAAACAGGCGGTCGAGGCGGCCGTAGAGGTTCCAGTCAATGCGGCGCAGGTCGTCGCCGGGAACATACGCGCGATAGTCGGCAAACTCGACCGACTGCCCCCGCGCACCGCTGCGGCGCTCGCCCTTTGCGGTGCTCTTGGAACGGCGGCGGGCGAGCAGTTGCAACTGCTCCAAACGCTTCAGCAAATCAGGGGAAATCAACGCCGCCATGACCTCGGGATCAACCGAAGCGGATGCTCACCGGCAACAGCCAAAATGGCAAGGCCAAGCGGCGGCTTGAATCAAGGTTTGAAGGCGAACCAGGATGGCCATTCTTCGGACTCCGTCACATGAACGTCCCATCCATCGCGAGCGGCAAATTCCTTGACCGCCCTTTGCACACCGAACAGGCCAATTAATGACCCGTCCGCTTTGTTGTAAATGTTGCCATCCTTGACGTAATCATGCCCACAGATAATTCCTCCCGATTTGACCTCGGGAAGCCACAACTCGATGTCTTGCCTGACCGCCTCGTAGCGGTGATCTGCGTCGATGAAACAAAAATCCAGCGTGTTGTCTGGCATGGCATGTGCCGCCTGCTCGGAGGTCATCCGCCATACAATGGAGTGCTCGCCAAAGGGTCGCAACCGGAGTGTGGTATTCGCATAAAGGAGGATTTGTTGATCATCTGGTCGGTTGGAGATGTCGATATATTCTCCGGCATCAAAGTTTTGCCAGGCATCAATTGAGAAAAGTGTTGAGCCTTTCCAAGTTTTTAAAATGTGTTCGGAATAGATACCCTCTTGAACACCAATCTCGGCACCGGTTCCGGTCAAGCCGCCCAGGACGAGGGCGACTTTCTCACCGACGCCCAAGCCTACAAGCGGGCCGTCGATCTCGACGGCAACTACACCGACGCCATGGTCAACCTCGGCCTCACGCTCCGTGATCTGGAGGAAACCGCGATCGCCGAGGAATGTTTCTGGCACATCCTGCAGGGGCAGCCGATGGCCGGCGTGAACATGGCCAAGCTTCAACTCGAACGCGACGACCCCGCCGCCGCCGAGGGCACCTGCCGCTCAGTGCTCGAGCATCATCCCCAGCATCCCGAGACGCTGCTCAACCTCGGCGTCGCGTTGCAGGCGCAAAACCGGGTGGAGGAAGCCATCGCCGCCTTCGAGGAATTCACCGCCGCCGATCCGCAAAACCCGGACGGCCCGTTCAACCTCGCGATCGCCGAGTTGGCGACCGGCAACTGGAACGATGGCTGGCGGCATTACGAGGCGCGCTGGCAGACCGACAACCCGCTCTTCGCGCCACGGCACACCGGCATCCCCCGCTGGAACGGCGAGCCGCTCACCGGCAAAACGCTGCTGCTTTTTGCCGAGCAAGGGTTTGGCGACACGCTGCAGTTTTGCCGCTACGCCGCGTTGTTTGCCGACATCGGCGCGAAAGTCGTAGTCGAGTGCCAGCCAGGACTGGGGTCGCTGCTGCAGACGTTGCCCGGCGTGGCGCAGGTCATCGAGCAGGGCCAAGCCGTCCCGCCGGTGGACGCCAAGTTGCCGATGATGACAGCGCCGCTCGTCTTCGGCACGACGCCCAAAAATGTCCCGAATGGTGACGGCGGCAGCTACCTTTCCGCGCAACCGGCCCCAGTCATCCCCGCCACCGACCGGCTCAAGGTCGGCATCGCCTGGGCCGGCAGTCCGACGCACAAAAACGATCACAACCGGTCGTTGCACCATGATCTACTGGAAAAAAATTTCGAAGACCGCAAAGATGTCGCTTGGTTCAGCCTTCAATTGCAGCCGAACGACGAAGCCAAGCGGCTGATCGAGGCGTCAGAAAATGTGACCGACTTGGCGCCGCACATCAGCGACTTCGCCTCGACCGCGAGCCTGATCGAGTCGATGGATCTGGTCGTGACCGTGGACACTGCGGCGGCGCACTTGGCCGGCGCGCTTGGCAAGCCAACGTGGGTGCTGCTGCCCTTCGCGCCGGACTGGCGCTGGCTGCTCGATCGCGAGGACACGCCGTGGTACCCGAACACAAAACTGTTCCGGCAACGGGTCGCCTGCGATTGGCCCGAAGTGATCGGCCGAGTCGCCAACGAACTCCAGCGCTTGGCCATGCGCTAAACTGACTTTCGTGGCCTGTCTTTTTTGGCGGGGCGTTTTTTGGCGCGCTTGGCTCCCGGTGGCTTGGCCCCTTTTCGGATGGCTTTTTTCTTTGCATCCTTTTTGCGCTTGGTCTCGTCGCGGATTTTTTGGATTTCGCGCTTGGTGACCTTTTTGCTCGTCCTGCTTTTTACCGTCGTCTTGCGGCGGATCGGCTCGATGCTTTTTGGGCGCGGCTTGGCCACGAGCCGGATGTGGCATCCCTCGAAGCCGAACGACTTGCGCAACACGCCGATGAGGTAGCGCGTGTAATTGTCGCTCAGCAACTCCTTGCGGTTGACGAAGAGCAGGAACGTCGGCGGTTTTGAGTTGACCTGCGTGGCGTAAAAGAGCTTGAGCCGGTGACCCTTGGAGCTGGGCGCCGGGCTGCGCTCCAGCGCCGCCTGCAGCGAGCGGTTGAGCAGGCTCGTCGGCGTGGTTTTCTGGAGCTGCGAACTGACGTAGCGAATGGCCTCGAGCAGGCGATCCAGTTGGAAACCCTCGATCGCCGACGTGAAAATCACCGGCGCGTAGTCGATGAAAAACAGGTTGGATTTCACCCACTTGCCGAACTCCTCGTACATCAGCTCCTCCTGTTTTTTGCGGCTGAGCTTGCGGCCTCCCTTCGCGGCGGTTTTTTTGGCCTCCCGCTTGCGGGCCTTCTCCAGTCCGGCCTGGAACAGATCCCACTTGTTGACGACGATGACGCAGGCGCAACCGGCGTCGGTGATGCGGTCGCAGATTTTTTTGTCCTGTTCGGTGACGCCCTCGGCGGCATCCATCACCAGCACCGCCAGATCGCACCGCTCGATGGCCTTGTCGGCGCGGTTGACGCTGAAAAACTCCACCGCGTCCTTGATGCGCCGCCGCTTGCGGATACCGGCCGTGTCGATGAGGTTGTAGCGCTGCCGCACGCCGTCGGTCACGACCTCGAACGGCACGTCGATGGCGTCGCGCGTGGTGCCCGAGATCTCGCTGACAATGACCCGCTCCGACCGGGTGAGCGCGTTGATGATCGACGACTTGCCGACGTTGGGCCGGCCGACAATGGCGATGTTCAGCGGCGGCTCGGCGGCGGCTTGGCTCTCTTCGCCGGTTTCGTCAACCGGCTTGGTCAAGCGCTCCGGCAACCGGCTCACCGCCTGGCCAATGGGAATGTCGATGCCGCGTGCATGCATCGCGCTGACCGGAAAAATATGCTCAAAACCAAGCTCGGCAAACTCATCGACGCCCCGTTCGTGCGCGGCGGTGTCCACCTTGTTGACCATCACGAACACCGGCTTGCCGGCTTCGCGCAGCATCCCAGCGACCTCGAGATCCATCGGCACGACGCCCTCCTGCACACTGACAACGAGCAAAATCACGTCCACGTCATCGAGCGCGACCTGCACCTGGATGATGATCTCCCGGGCGAAGTTGTCACCGCCCCGCTCGCCCCTGAGCAGGGCGATGCCGCCGGTGTCCACCAGGGTGAACGGATGCCCCAGCCACTCGACCTCGGCGCTGAGCCGGTCGCGCGTGACGCCGGGACGATCATGCACGATCGCAATCCGCTTGCGCGCAATACAATTGAACAGGGCCGACTTCCCGACATTGGGCCGACCGACTATGGCTACCACTCCCGGCACGGCGCTGTTGTACTGCGAACCCGCTGTGAGAGCGAGACGGCGGTGTTTTATGAATCGCCAGCCGACCGGTTTCGTGAATAATGCGCACCCCGGATGAATCTAGCCGAGCGGACCAAAGTCACCTTCAAACTCGAGCAACGCCGGGCCATCAGCAGCGGCATCCTCGAGACGGCGGGCAGCACATTCCTTCTGCTGACCGTGGTCAAGGGCTTTGAAAATCCGGGGCTGATCGCCAAGGCGCTGGTCTCGACAGCGGCCAGCGTGGGCCTGCTGCTCACGCCGGTGGTGGTCACCGTCGTCCAGTCGCTGAAGCTGCCCTCCGCCGTCGCCGCCGGCCGGATGGCACTGCTCGGCGCGGCTCTGTTTTTCCTGATGGCCGCCGTGCCGTCGCTGCCGTTGTTTGTCGCCGGGAGCATCGTGGCGATGTCGTGCTCGACCGGTGCGATCCCGCTGCTCACGCAAATCTTCCGCGACAATTATCCCGCCGACAAACGCGGCCACTACTTCTCGCGAACGGTGTGGTTCCGTGTCATCGCCGCCGGGGCTTTCAGCTTTCTCGCTGGCTTGGCGCTCAACGAGACCGGCACCGCCGGCCAGCCGGGCCTCGGCAACTACCGCTGGCTGTTGGTGATCTTCGGGCTCGCGTTCCTGGCGTCGTGGCATTACCTGAAACATTTCCCGTCCAAGCCGCTCAAGGGCGAGGCCGGTGGTCACCCGTTCCGGTCACTGCGCTACGCCAAAACGGACAAGCTGTTTCGCCACGCGCTGATCTGCTGGATGATGATGGGCTTCGGCAACCTGATGATGATCCCGATCCGCGTCGAGTACCTGACCAACCCAATTTACGGGTTCGAAGAAAACGCGCTCACCATCGCCACGCTGATCCTGGTCATCCCGAACCTCTTCCGGTTGCTGCTCAATCCGTTTTGGGGACGACTCTTTGACCGCATTAATTTCTTCCTGTTGCGCGCCGTGCTGAATCTTTTTTTCGCCGTGGGCATCCTGATCTTTTTCAGCAGCGACACGTTGCTTGGCATGGCGATCGGGCAGATTTTCTTTGGCATTGCCCACGCCGGTGGCGATATCGCCTGGGGGCTGTGGGTGACCAAGCTCGCACCGCCCAACCGGGTCGCCGACTACATGTCGGTGCACACGTTTTTCACGGGCGTCCGCGGCGTGCTCGCACCAGTGATTGGCTTCAGCGTGCTGGCCTCCGGCTTGGCCATCGGCAGCCTGAGTCTGATCAGCGCAGGGCTGATTGTCCTCTCGGCCATCCTGCTGATCCCAACCATCAAACAGACCCGCGAGGAACACCCCACCCAAGCAGTGACCGAGGAACTCAGCGAGTAAGGCAAGCGAGATTGGCGGGGTGATGGTGATCGTAACGACTTTTGCGAACGTTCAGCCTCATCCAGCCTTCGGCCACCTTCTCCCTGAGGAGGAATAAATCGAGGTGCAAGCTGCTTGGCCAAGCAGGGATTAAAGTTTGACGGTGTCGGCGGTGCGCCAGAGGTACCAGGCAGCAACAGTGCGGTAGGGTGCCCAGCATTCGCCGGCAGCGAGCAGCTCTTTCGGCTTGGGCAACTCGGCCAAGCCCTTGGCCAAGGCGAATCCTTTTTGTATACCGTAGTCGGTCCCAGGCAGCACGTCCGGGCGGCCCAACCGGAAGATCAGCAGCATCTCAACAGTCCAGCGACCAACGCCCTTGATGGAGGTCAACCGATCAACCAACTCGTCGTCGCTCATCAGGTTGGCCTGGCGCGAGTCGGGCACGATGCCGTCTTTCGCCGCCTGGGCGATGTTTTGGATGTAACCGGCTTTTTGGTTGGAAAGCCCGACGCCGCGCAGTTGCTCGAACGGCTTCCGCAACACCCTCTCCGGCTCGGGAAATTTCCGGCCGAGGAACAGATCAAGGAAACGGCCAAAGATGATCGCCGCCACTTTGCCGGTGAGTTGCTGGTAGACAATCGAGCGAACGAGCGTTGCGTAGATCGTGCGGGTTTTGTCCGGCACGAGCTCGTACGTGCCGATGCGCCGGATGACCTTGGCCAAGTCGGGGTCGGTTTTTTTGAGGTGACGAATGGCTTTCGCTGCGTCCATGGCCAAGCGGGGGGTTCAATGGGCCGGCTCGAAATAATCGCCCCGGAGCCAGTCGGCGATCAGGCCGATCTGTTTGTCGGTGAGGATTTTTTTCACGCCGAACGCCGGCATGCGGTCATTGTTATCGGGGTAAAACTTTTCGTGCTCCGGGTTTTTCACGAAGTCGATGATCCATCGACGGGAGCCGTAGCCGGTGAGGTCGGGGCCGTCGGCGTCGGGGTCCGGCTCACCGAATGCGTGGCAGTCGATGCAGCCGATGTTGTCCTCGAGATACTGAATGCCCTGCCGGATCAGCGCCGCGTCGGCCTGGTCGGCCGCCGCTTGGCCGGGCAGCTCGGCCTCGGCGGAAAGAGCGACGGCGATAGCGTCGAGCATCTTCATTTCTGCGGCGGCGTACGTGCGGACTTTGCGGTTGAGAAATTTTTTGTACATGTCGCCGTCCTTGTGCGTGGTGCCGCCAAAGTAGCGGGCGCTGATGTAATTGTCCGGGTCGAGCAAATTGCGAATCCATTGTCGCGAGGCAAAGCCTTTGAGATCCGGCGCGTCGGGGGCTTCCTCCGGCTTGGCGGCGGCGATCACGTCGAACGGCCCTTCGGCTTTTGCCTGCAAAATTGCCCGCACGGTGTGCCATTCGTTTTGAGTGCCGGATTTGCGGGCGAGCCAGTCGGGGTGAACGGCGTCGCCGGAGAAAAAGCGGCTCGTCAGTCCGGCGCGTTTTTCCAGTTGGCCAAGCGTGTCGGCCTTGGCCAATTCCACGGCCAAGCCGTCGTGGCCATCGTATCGGTGGCAACTCGAGCAATGCTGCGCGAATAGCCGCGCGCCCTGCGTCTTCGGGTCGGACTTTAGCAGCGACAGTGCGGTGGACTCGATGCCCTTGGCCTTGGCCAAGGCAGTGACGCGGTGGGCATCCCGCGAATCATCAAGCACGGCCTTGAGGTAGTTCGCGCTGTTCTGCCCGTCGACATCCTCCTGCTTGGCCAAGTACGTCAGCGCGCCGGCACCGCCGAGGAACACAAAAATAATGCCGACATTAAACACGTGCCCAAGATTCCAGCGACCGATGAACGGCATGAGACAAATCAGGCCGACAGCCATCCCCGGGATATAGATGGCGCCCCACACTTCGTTTTCGCCGGCGAAAAACGGCAGCTTGAGAAACTCAAACAGAAACAGGAAATACCAGTCCGGTCGCGCGGCGGAAAACGACTCGGACGGATCAGCCGGCGCACCCAGATGCGCGCCGTGGTACAACAGCACAAACCCCAGCACCGCCACCGTCACCGCGAGGCACGCCACGACATCTTTGAAAACCTGATCCGGCCAAAAGTAGGCGTCTCGCTTGATCACCGGCTCGGCCGGCGTGATGCCATGACGGCGGAACAGGTAAATATGCCCGACGACGAGCAGCACCAGCAGGCCCGGCAGCACACCGGCGTGCAGCGCAAAGAAGCGCGTCAGTGTGTGATGCCCGTACTCGGTGCCACCGATGACGAGCTTTTGCATCTCCGGCCCGGCGAACGGGACGAGGTTCATCAGGTTGGTGGCGACACGGGTGGCCCAAAATCCTTTTTGATCCCACGGCAACAGGTAGCCGGTCAGCGACAGGGCCAGCACGAGCAGCAGCAGCAGGACACCAAACCAGTAGTTCACCTCACGCGGCGCCTTGTACGCGCCGTCGATCACGACCTGCATCAGGTGCAGCAGCAGCAGCACCGGCATGAGCTGCGCCGTCCAGTGGTGAATGCCGCGCAGCAGCCAGCCGCCGGTCATCTCGTTTTGGATGTAGTTGACCGACTCCCACGCGTCGCCGGAGCTGGCGCTGTAGCCCATCCACAAAAACACGCCGGTGACGAACTGTACGAAGATGGTGAACGTGAGCGTGCTGCCCCAGACGTAGCGCCACCGTGAGCCGCCGGGGATGTTCTCGAACAATGCCTCGCGGGTCAGGCTACGAATGCCGGTGCGATGATCGATCCAGTCCAGCAGCGACTTCATGACACCGGAACCGCGTGGCTGTGGCCGGGTTGAAAATTCTGGAACTTCACCCACACCTCCGTCTTGTTGCGGACGTCGATTTGCAGCGCATCCATCGCGCGCGGGCTCACGCCCTTGGCAAGGCTGCCGTCCAGCTTGAAGTTGCTGTTATGACACGGGCAGAAAAAATCGTTTTTGCCCTGCCGGTAATCGACGAAGCAGCCCAAGTGCGGGCAGATCGTGTGCAGCGCCTTGGGCACACCATCGACGAGGCGCAGGTACACCGCACCGATGCTCACGTTGGTGAATCGGTTCCACGCGTCCACCTTGTCTGCCACGACGGCGAACTTGGCCGGCGTGCCGTCGGCGGGAATCGCGTCGAGCGTGGTGACCCTGATGAAGCCGTCGCCGTCGCCGCCCTCGCGCTTGGCCAAGGGATCGAGATACGCCCAAATGCCGGCACCGAACGGCACCACACTGATGAGCGTGCCGATAAACGCACAAAAAAACTTGATGAAACCGCGCCGCTCCCCGGCCGCTTCAGGCGTGTCGGGCTCCGCCGAAACCATCGGTTCCTCCGCTTGGCCGACGGATTCGTCGACTCCGGGCCCGGACGGTTCAACTTGGTTTTCCTCTTGATTATCCACCTTTTTGCGAACGGCGAAAACCTAACCCTTGGCCATCTTTACTCCGAGAAAAAAAACGCCCGACCCATCTGCGCCAGCTGAATTGTCTCGACCCTGCGGGGCGGTTGTTAATTAAATCCCCCGGCAGCCACCTCCGCTTGGCCAATGGCACTCAGCACAATTCAACTCCAACTCGCCGACCGCGAACACACGTTTGCCTACCCGCGGGCCGAGGAGAAAATGATCCTGTCCGTGCTCAAGGGCGTGGATTACCCGCTGGCCAAGGCGCGCATCACGGGCGACTCGCCGGTGATCATCGACATCGGCAGCAACTGCGGCGCGGCGGCGCTCTATTTCAAGTCCCACCACCCCGGCGCACGTGTCATCTGCTACGAGCCGTGCGCGGCAACACACGAGATGCTGCTGGCCAATGTCGGCCCGATCGACGGTATCGAGACGAACCCGTTCGGCATCTGGGACAGGGAAGGCACCTTCCGGCTGCACTACGGCCCCGGGCATTACTCCGGGGCATTCACCCTGCAGCCCAGCGGCAGCTGGCCGGACGACCTTGGCGGCGAAGACATCGTCACTAAAAAACCCAGCAACGGACTCAGGCGACTACAACTCACCTCTGTGGACCTGCTCAAGGTGGACGCCGAGACCGCTGAGCCGGAGATTCTCCACGAGGTACTCACCGGCGCACCGGAAGTAGCCATTCACAACATCTTCGTCGAGTACCACAGCATTGCCGTCCGCAAATACCTCACCGAGGAACTCCGCCCGAAATACGATGTCCACCTTTGCTCCGTCAGTTCCGATCGGCAGGGCACGCTGCTGTTCGTCCTCAAAGACTTGGCCCAATAAAAAATTCATGTTTGAAAAAATCACCGTCCACACGCCGCGCCAGTTTGTTCCAGCCGACTTGAACACCGGCGACTGGGCCGCACTCGCGCCGCTCTTTGAACAACTCGAGCAGCAGCTCAGCACCGCCGCCGATGCCGCGCAGCTTGAGCAGGCCATTCTCAACTGGGAGGAACTCTCCGCCGCGATCGCCGAGGAAAGTTCCAAGCGCTACATCGCGATGACCTGCCAAACGAACGACAAAACCGCCGAGCAGGACTACCTCGATTTCGTCGAGGAAATCGAGCCGGAGGAGAAGCAATGCAGTTTCCGCCTAGCCAAGGCGCTCTCCGACCACCCACACCGCGACAGCCTCCCGCCCAGGCGCTACGAGGTGTTCACCCGTGACTCCGCGCTCGAGGTCGAGTTGTTCCGGCCTGAGAACGTCGCGCTCGAGACCGAGACAACCAAGCTTGGGCAGCGATACCAAAAACTCATCGGCGGCCTGGCCGTGCAGTTCGACGGCGAGGAACGCACCCTCGTGCAGATGGGCCGCTATCTCGAGGAGACCGACCGCGCGCGGCGGCAGGAGGCGTGGGAACTCGTCGCCAACCGCCGGCTCGATGAGGCCGAAAAAATCGACGGCCAACTCGACGACTTGGCCAAGCGGCGCAACCAGATGAGCGCCAACGCCGGTTTCCCGAACTACCGCGACTTCGCGCACCGCCGCAAGGGCCGATTCGACTACACGCCGGACGACTGCCTCGCCTTCCACGACGCCATCGAGCAGGAAATGGTGCCGCTGCTCAGGGAACTGCACGACGAGCGCCAAGCCGCACTTGGCATCGAGTCGCTCAAGCCGTGGGACACCGCGACCGATCCGCAGGGCCGGCCGCCGCTCAAGCCGTTCGACGAGGTGCCGCAGTTGATCAGCCGCACGCAGGCGATCTTCGACCAGCTTGACGGCGACCTCGCCGGTTGGTTTCAGACCATGCAGAACCTCGACCTGCTTGACCTCGCCAACCGCAAGGGCAAGGCGCCCGGCGGCTATCAGGACTCACTGGCCGAGGCGCGGTTGCCGTTCATTTTCATGAACTCCGTCGGCGTGCAACGTGACGTCGAGACGCTGCTGCACGAGGCCGGACATGCGTTTCACACCATGGCTTGCCAAGACGAGCCGCTGCACTCGTACCGCCACGCGCCGATCGAGTTTTGCGAAGTCGCCTCGATGGCGATGGAGCTGCTCGGCGGCGAATACCTCGGCGAGTTTTACGACACAGAGGAAGTGCGCCGTGCGCGGATCACCCACCTCGAGGGCATCGTGTTCGTGTTCCCGTGGATCGCCACGGTCGATGCGTTCCAGCACTGGCTCTACCTGAACCCCGGCCACTCGGCCGCCGAGCGCGACGCCGCCTGGGACGGCTTGATGGATCGCTTCGGCGGCGGCATCGACTGGAGCGGCCACGAGCGCGCCCGGGCCAAGCTGTGGCACCGGCAACTCCACATTTTCCTGCACCCGTTTTACTACGTCGAGTACGGCATCGCCCAGCTCGGCGCGCTGCAAGTGTGGGCCAACAGCAAGCAGGATCGCGCCCGGGCACTCGCCGACTACAAGGCCGCGCTCGCGCTGGGCGGCTCGAGGCCGTTGCCGGAGCTGTTTGAGCGGTGCAACACCCGGCTCGATTTCAGCCGCAACACCGTCGCCCCCATGGCCGAGCTGTTGCGAAAGGAACTGGCCGCGCTGAAGGGCTGAAGTTACAAAATGGGGACGCAGATTTTCAGGGTCATTTTTTGGACACGGATTTTCTCGGATTTTCTCGGATTGTTTTTTTTCAATTTTGAATTTGTTTGGGATTAGGATTTCCTCAAATGAATCCGTGAAATCCGTGTCCCCGTCCTTTCTCTGCGGCCCTCCGCGTCTCCGCGGGCTCTGCGTTTAAAACCGCGTGGCCGATCAACGGTTGACCAGCCAGAGCACCACGCCGATCAACACGGAGCCGACGATCCCGGCGATGATGCTCCACATTTGGATCTTGCTCCGGAACCGCCTGTTGGAGCGCCCCATGCCGGGGAGCAGATAATAACGATGCTCCTCATCCCCGTCTTTCGGCTTTTTTTTCCTCGATCCAAACATCAGGTGCCGCTGTATGACGAGCAACGCGTCAGACCCTATTCATCCCGTGGCCATATGACAACCACGCTTGGCACAGCGCAGACTCTCCGCTAACTTGGCTCCGTGAGTTTTGTCGGCCATTTTGACCAATTGCCCATCGACGCGCTCAGGAGCCGCGCCCGCGACGCCTCGGACGATGAGGTGTCAGCCGCCCTGGCCAAGCGCGACTTGGGCTTGGCCGACCTCGCTGCCCTGCTCTCCCCCGCCGCCGCCGGCCAGCTCGAGCCGTTGGCCAAACGCGCGAACCAACTGACCCAGCAACGGTTCGGCAAAGTCATCCGGCTCTTCGCGCCGCTCTACCTCTCCAACGAATGCATCAACAACTGCCAATACTGCGGCTTCTCACGCGACAACCCGATCCTGCGCGTGACGCTCTCGGTCGATGAAGTCGTGCGCGAAGCCAGGGCACTCGCCGGGCAGGGCTTTCGCAACGTCCTGCTCGTCGCCGGGGAACACCCAAAGTTTATCTCGGGCCGCTACATGGCCGACTGCGTCGAGGCGCTGCGAGACGCCGTCCCGTCCATCTCGCTCGAAGTCGGCCCGATGGAGACCGACGAATACCGGCCGTTGGTCGAGGCCGGCGCGGAGGGACTCGTCGTTTACCAGGAAACCTACCACCGAGAGGTTTACGCAGCCATGCACACCTCCGGCCCCAAGCGCAACTTCGACTGGCGGCTCGAGACGCCGGAGCGCGCCCACGCGGCCGGCTTCCGGCGGCTGGGCATCGGGGCGTTGTTCGGGTTGAGCGACTGGCGGCGCGAAACCCTCTGCCTCGCCGTGCACGCGCAATACCTGCTGCGCCACTGCTGGAAATCGCAACTGACCATTTCACTGCCGCGCCTCCGCCCCTGCGCCGGTGAGTTCGAGCCGTTGACTGACTTCAACGATCGCAACCTTGTCCAGGCCATCTGTGCGCTGCGTCTGTTTCTGCCGGACGCCGGCATCGTCCTCTCCACCCGCGAACCGGCGAGCCTGCGCGACCGGTTGATTCCATTGGGCATCACCATGATGAGCGCCGGCAGCCGCACCGAACCGGGCGGCTACACCGGCGCCGGCCACGACAACCTGCACTACACCGAGCGCGGCCGCATCCGGGAGCTGGCCGGCAACACCAGCGAATGGGCCACCCACGCCACCGGCCAGTTCGACATCGCCGACGAACGCGAGCCAAGCGCTGTCGCCGCAACCCTCACCCGCCTCGGCTACGAGCCGGTCTGGAAAGACTGGGATCCGGCTATCCTCTCCAACTAAACAACAGCAGTTCGCGGGTCGAGTCGGTGACTTTGCAGGCGTCGGCGATGCGAAGTTTTTGCACCCAAAACAACCGTCCATCAGCGGCCTCGGCAACGACGAGTTTGCGGCGATCGGCCTTGGGGATTTTTTGGTTCACAAACAAGTCCTGCAATTTGGCGGTGCCGGCCTGGCCGATGGGCTGAAAACGGTCGCCGGGCTGCCAGTGGCGCAGGGTGATCTCTTGGCCAAGCGACTCGGCGTCAAAGACTTCGCTGCTCTCATCTTGGCCAAGTTCGCTCCACTTGGCCAAGCCGCCTGCCAAGCGCTCCCAGCCGATTTTCAAGCCGCCGAACTCGGCTTCACAGGACTGGCCCACGAGGCTGACTTCGCACTTGGCCATGGAGAATTCCGGCTCGGCGGCGGAAGCAGCCAACTCCACTTGGCCACCGGCATTCCGTTGCAGCCGCCTGCCGGGGGCGACCTCGATGACTCGGCCGGCCTCAAGCCGCAACGCCTCAACCAAGTCGAACGATGACTCGACGCCAAGCGCGAACAGTTGGCGCTGCACGACCTGCCGTTGAACAGCGATCGACAACTGATCGAACGGCGGTTCGCCCGGCCACTCGGCGGCGAGGTCGTCGATGCAGTCGGTATCATCGCCGCAGAGTTGCATCGCCTTGAGGACTTGACGGCTCACCGATGCGCCAAACTGCCCGGCAAGTTGCGGCAGCAACTCGTGGCGGATGCGGTTGCGGAGGAAGCGGGTGTCGGTGTTGGTTGCGTCCTCGCGGAACCCGATCCCCTTCTGCGTTACGTACTCGATAATCTCGTCGCGCCGGATGCCAAGCAACGGGCGCACGAGCGTGACGCCGGAGTCGGTTGGCGATGACGCGATGGGCTGCATGCCGGCCAAGCCGCGGTTGCCCGCGCCGCGAAGCAGCCGGAGAAAAAAAGTTTCGATTTGATCGTCGGCGTGATGAGCCAAGGCGACAACGGCTCCCAAGCGATTGGCCAGGCGGGCGAAAAACCGGTGGCGCAGTTGACGGGCGGCCGCCTCTATACCTTCGCCGGTCTCGGCGGCGAGTTGCTGCGTGTCGCCACTATCGGATTCGAACGGCAGGCCAAGCTGCCCGGCCGCCTCCCCGACGCATGCCGCGTCGGCGTCGCTGTCCGCGCCTCGGAGTTGGTGGTTGAAGTGGGCGACTACCAAGCGGTCGCGCAGGCCAAGCCCGGGAGTGGCGAGCAGGTGCAGCAGCGCCATCGAGTCGATGCCGCCAGAGACAGCCACGATGATGTTGCCGCTGCCCGGGAAGAAGTTCTGCGCCCGGATGATGTCGCCCACTTTTTCCGCGAGCGGATGCATGGGTCAGTTGCCGGTGGCCACCGGCTCAGCCGGCTTGGAGCGGAGCAGCAGCAGCCAGTCGCCCGGACCGGGTGCCGGGCACTCGAGCGCCGCGCCGCGAAGCACCGCCAGCACGCTGGAGCGCTCGCCGGTGCGCGGGTTGACCCACGCGGCGATCAGCGGCGCGGGCAGCTTGGCCACGCTGATTTTTAGCCGCTTCTCGACCGGCGTGTAAACGACGACCAAACTACCATCGCCGGAACTGGCGGCGGCGGCGAATTCAGAGAGAGTCTCGTCGCCGGGTTGCTCGGCCAGCACGCTGCTGTCGGGGCGGAGAGCTTGAAACTCGATCGACTGAAACAAAGCCGAGAGGTGCGCGACCTGTTCGCCGGCGGCGGAGTTCAACGCATCGCGCCAGGCGGGTGGTGTGCCGGCGTTGGGGTGGCCGGGCGTCGGCGCTTCGCCGGCGTCCCAGCCCCACACGCCGGCCGCGCCGTAGCTCACGCCGGCAGTCGGTGTGCTCAGCAGGCTCCAGTACATTGCGCGGCGAACCTCGTGTGCGGTGATCGGCTGCTTTTTGCTGTAACTGTTGTGTCCCTCGTAGGCCGGCTCGATGTTGAGCACCGGCCGGTGCGGGAGCTTGGCCCAGTCGCGCGACGCTGGGCCGTGGTGGATCCAGTTGTTGGTGGCGTCGTTTACGTCGTGGCCGCTCTGATAGCCAAGCGCCGTCATCCATTTTTCATCGCGGAACTCCCCGAAGACCCAGCTCTTGCCTTTCGGGTGCATGAAGACGGGGAAGTGCCGTCCGCCACCGAACACCGCTTGGCCAAGCGTGCGCCAACGTGCAGCCTTTGTTCCGGAGTAGTCGCCGTCGCCACCGAGAAACCAGGCGCCGTACGTGGCGCCCCAGCGCGCGACCATGTAGCGGGCCAGCAGGATCGCCTGGTCGTCGGGCAGACTGTTCACCGGGTTTTCGTCGCCGCGAATGGCCCACAACAACACCGGCACACTGAGCAGGCCGGCGTTGTTGATCGCCTCGACGCGTCGGTCGAGCCGCTGGAAGAACTCCGGGTTGATGCTGATTTTTTCCCTGCCGTCGAACGCCTTGTTGCCGTCGGCGTCGCCGTCCGGTGCGCCGCGCCAACTCGTGGCCACCCACTGCACGGCGGTGAAGCCTTGCCGCTTGCGTTCGCTCAAATAATGTTTCCAGTCGAACTCGTTCGACTTGAGCGGGCCGTTCCACGCGGTGTCGGCCATCCAGAAAAACGGTGTGCTGTCCTCGTGCACGAAGTGGGTGCGGTCGCGCGACACACGGATCGGGCCGTGTTGGCTAAGGGCATTGCCGCCCAGCGGCGCGGTGCAGCGGAACGCGCCGGAGAGATTGTGCAGGCCTCGGTTCTCCTCGTCCGAACAGGTGATGTGAAACGTCCATTTGCCGGCGAGATCCGGCAGGAAGCGAATCTTCCAGTCGTTGCCGCCGTCCCAAAAGGCGTCGACCTCGTATTGCTCGTCGGCGGGCGAGGTGAAGACGGCCTTGAGTTGCACGTCCTGTATCGGGTTGTCGTACGCCTTGAGACTGACCAGCTCGCCCTGGAAGCGCGTCCACTTGGGCAGGAGCGGCAGGGTCTCCTGCGCCGACGCGATCGCGGCGGCGAGGCACAGGCCAAGTAGGCTGAGTCGCGGAGCCATCCTGCCGGCAAAAGAGAGTTTTGGAGTGAAACGCATGTTATGGTGTCAGGAACCGGCGCAACGATGTCAGAAACCGGCCCTAAGCGCAAACCCGCTTGGCCAAGCTGGCCAAGCGGCGTGAAACCTGTAAATTGCCGCCAGTAACTTTGAAGCACGAGTCATCCATCCCGGCGCGGCCGCTGCTTGGCCGGCGGCAGTGAGTGGCCCATTAGGATAATGATACACATAAAGTGCAGGCGGGGAACAACACGGGCGTTTACGCTTATTGAACTGCTCGTGGTCGTCGCGATCATTGCGATTCTGGCGGGATTGCTTTTGCCGGCCTTGGCCAAGGCGAAAAGCAAAGGGCAGCACACGGTCTGCCTGTCCAATCTCAAGCAACTTGACCTGGCTTGGATTCTTTATGCCGGGGATTTTGATGACAACTTGGTATGGAACGACCTGACGTCAAACGGCAGCGGATGGGTGCGCGGCATCATCGATTACAATCCCGGCAACCCGCACAACACGAACCTCAAGGGATTGATGGATCCGAAATATGCCAAGCTGGCGCGCTACACCCAGTCGCCCGGCATCTACCGTTGCCCGGCAGACAAAAGCACGGTGAAAACTCGTGGGAAAACAATGTCCAGAGTTCGGAGTGTGTCGCTCAGTCAGGCCATGAATTCCCGAAATGACTGGCTGAGTTTCATCACCAAAAAACAGTATCATGTCTTTCGGAAATTGTCCGACATCAACGTGATGGGAGCGTCCAATGCCTATAACTTCATCAACGAACACCCGGACAGTATCAACTTCGGGGATCTGGCCGTGGCGATGAATGACGGAGTCGCATCCACCCGCATTTACATCATTGATTATCCCGCCAGCAACCACAACGGGGCAGGCACACTTTCCTTTGCTGACGGTCACGCGGAACCTCACAAGTGGCACGATGAACGCACGACGCCACCCGTGACGAACAAGTCAATGCGGCTGGTTGTTCCCTCAGCCCACAACAAGGACATGATCTTCATGTCGAGCAAGGCCTCAATTGCCAAGCGACGCTAATCATGCTAATCACGGTGCATTGAAGCACGAGTCATCCATCCCAGCGCGGCCGCTGCTTGGCCGGCGGCAGTTTTTGGTGAACTCCGGCATGGGGCTGGGCGGGATCGCGCTTGGCCAACTGCTCGGCGCCCGGGCGGCCAAGCCGCCGTTCCGGCCGGACATCGTGCCGGCCCGACCGTATGCCGCCCGACACGCGCACGCACGGCCCAAGGCACAGCAGGTGCTGGTGATTTTCTGCTCCGGGGCGTGCAGCCAGATTGACACCTTCGACCACAAGCCGGAGCTCATCCGGCGCCACGGCCAATCCCTGCCGGGAGCCGGCAGCCTCGTCACCTTTCAGGGCAAACAGGGAAGCCTGAACCGGAGCCCGTGGGCGTTCCGGCCGTACGGTCAAAGCGGCAAACAGATCTCCGATCTCGTTCCGCACATCGGGCAGATGGCGGACGAGTTGTGCTTCATCCACTCGCTCACCGGCAAGACGAACACGCACGGCCCGGGCGAAAACTACATGTGCACCGGCTACACGCTGGAGGGGTTCCCGAGCATGGGAGCGTGGACCAGTTACGCGCTGGGCAGCGAGAACGACAACCTCCCGGCGTACGTCGCCATCCCCGACCCGCGCGGCACGCCCCAGTCGAGCGTCAACTGCTGGGGAGCCGGTTTTCTGCCGGCGGCATTCCAGGGGACGGCCTTCAACGCCGCCGAGCCGATCAACAACCTTGCGCGCCCGGAAACCATTTCGCGCACCACCGACGAGGCGACTCGCGCCTTTCTCCGGCGGATGAATCAGCGCCATCTCCGGCGTTACCCGGGTGAGTCGGAACTTGCGGCGCGCATCGCCAGCCACGAGTTGGCGGCGCGCATGCAGATGAGCGTGCCGGAGGTGAGCGACATTTCCTCCGAGCCGTCGCACGTGCTGCGGGCCTACGGCGCGGACGACTCGCAAAACCCGCTCAAGGCCGCCTTCGCCCGGAACTGCATCCTCGCGAGGCGACTCGTCGAGCAAGGCGTGCGCTTCGTGCAACTCTTCAACGGCGCCTACCAAACCGGCGGCGAGGGGGTCAGCAACTGGGACGGCCACAAGGTGCTCAAGAAACAATACGCCAAGCACGGCCCGGTGCTCGACCAGCCGGTGGCCGCGCTGCTGGCCGACATGAAACAGCGCGGCCTGCTGGAGCAGACGCTCGTCGTCTGGTGCACGGAGTTCGGCCGGATGCCGACCTTTCAGGCCGGGGCAAGCGGGCGCGACCACAACCCGGACGGCTTCACCGCGTGGCTGGCCGGAGCCGGTGTGAAGCGCGGCCACACCCACGGTGCCACGGATGATTTCAGCTACAAGGCGGTGAAGGATATCGCCACGGTGCACGACTTCCACGCGACGATCCTGCACCTGTTGGGGTTGGAGCATGAGCGGCTTACTTTTTACCACAACGGGCTTGAACGCCGACTGACCGACGTGGCAGGCGAGGTCATCGAGGGAGTCTTGGCGTAGGTTTTTGCGATGAGAATTGGATTGGCATTGGTGCTGATTTTCCCGCTTGCGACGTGGGGCGGGCATTGGTCGTTGAAGCCGGTGCGGAGGCCGGTTCCCCCGGCGCTTGGCCAGGCGCAGCGACCAGCGAACGCCGTCGATTCATTTGTGTTCGCCAAGCTTGCCAAGGGGGGCCTTGCCCCGTCCCGCCTGGCCGGGCGGCCGGTACTCATCCGCCGGCTCCACCTCGTCATGCTGGGGATGCACCCCTCACCCGGGGAGGTTGCGGCATTTGTGAACGATCCACAGCCGGACGCCTGGGAGCGGTTGGTTGATCGCGTGCTGGACGATCCCCGACTCGGCGAACGCTGGGCGCAGCATTGGCTCGATGTCATTCGCTACGCCGAGACGCACGGATTCGAGACCAACCGGGAGCGACCGAACGCCTGGCCGTTCCGCGACTGGGTGGTGGACGCCCTCAATCACGACCTGCCGTACGACCAGTTCGTGCGCGGGCAACTGGCCGGCGACGCCCTTGGCAGCAGCACCGGCACCGGCTTTCTCGTCGCGGGGCCGTACGATCTCGTCAAGAGCCAGGACATCAACCTCACGCTGATGCAGCGGCAGAATGAACTCGACGGCATGATCAACACCACCGGCACCACGTTCCTCGGGCTGACGCTGGGGTGCGCGCGTTGTCACGATCACAAGTTCGACCCGGTGACCCAGCGCGACTACTACTCGCTGCAGGCCATCTTTGCCGGGGTGAACCACGCGGAACGGATGATCGACCAAAAACGCGATCCCGCTCTCGCGATGGAACAGGCTGCCTTGGAGAGTCGGGTTGACTCTGCAAAAAAAGAGCTGACGCTGCTCGAGGCGGGGATTCCGCGTTTCAAGCCGCCGGTGAACGCGCGGGGCAATGAGGAAGTTTTCGAGCCGGTGCCGGCCCGGTTTATCCGCTTCAACATCGCACGCGCCAACCGAGCCGAGCCGTGCGTTGATGAACTCGAGATTTTCGCGGAGGGCAAAAATGTCGCGTTGGCCAGCGCCGGGGCCAGGGCAACCGCCTCCGGCGTGTACCTCGACGGCGGCAACCCGATCCACCAACTCGCGCTTGTCAACGACGGCCGGTACGGGAACTCGCGGAGCTGGATCGCAAACAGCAGCACCAACGCCTGGGTGCAAATCGAGTTGGCCAAACCGGCGACCATCGGCCGCATCAAATGGGCGCGCGACCGCGAAGGCCGCTACAACGATCGGCTGGCCGTCGAGTACACATTTGAAGTCGCGACGGAGCCCGGCCAATGGCGGACCGTTGCCAGCTCCGCCGACCGGCCGCCGACCGGCGACGGGACACAAACCAAGCTCGAGTATTTGTTGGCCCACCTGAAAGGCGAGGAGGCAACAAAAGTCAGGCAGTTGGCCAAGCGCCTGGCCGGTGACGAGCAGCGCCTGGGCGAAATCCATGCCGCGATGCGGCGCACGGTTTACGCGGGCACCTTCCGCCAGCCGGAGGTGACCCATGTGCTGCACCGTGGCGACCCGTTGGCCAAGCGGGACGAAGTCGGGCCGGACGGCATCGGCGCGCTTGGCGGCGCGCTTGGCCTGGCCCCCAACGCGCCCGAGCAGCAGCGGCGACTCAAGCTGGCGCAATGGATCACGACCCCGGACAACCCGCTCACGGCGCGGGTGATCGTCAACCGGCTTTGGAAGCACCACTTCGGCACCGGCCTCGCCGCGACACTCAACGATCTCGGCGTGAACGGAGTCCGCCCCACGCACCCGGAACTGCTCGACTGGCTGGCGGCGGAACTGGTCTCGTCCGGCTGGTCGCTCAAGCGGATTCACCGGCTGATCCTGACCTCCCGCGCCTGGCGGCAATCGAGCCAGCCGCGCAAAGAGGCGCTCGCCGTCGATGGCGGCAGCCGGTTTCTGTGGCGCTTCCCGCCGCGCCGACTCGAGGCCGAGGTGATTCGCGACAACATTCTGCTGGTCACCGGCACGCTGGATTCGCGAATGGGCGGCCCGGGCTTTAGCGGCTTCCGGGTCGAGGCGGAAAATGTCCGCCACTATCACCCCAAGGAAAGCTACGGCCCGGCCGACTGGCGGCGGATGCTTTACATGACAAAAGTGCGGCAGGAACGGGAGCCGACATTCGGCGTGTTCGACTGCCCGGACTTCAACCAGAGCGTGCCCAGTCGCAGCCGCTCGACCACCCCGCTGCAGTCATTGAGCCTGCTCAACAGCCCGTTCGTGCTGCAACAGGCCGGCTTGTTGGCCAAGCGGCTCCGGCACGAGTCGGGCGCAGACAGCCGCGCTCAAGTGGCACGCGCCTGCCAACTCGCGCTTGGCCGCGAACCCACCCGCGAGGAGCTCGCCGACGCAAGCGGGCTGGTTGCCGAACACACGCTGGAAGCCTTCTGCCGCGCCCTGTTCAACGCCAACGAGTTCCTGTTCCTGCCCTGAACTTGGCCAGCCCGGTTTTCACCTTAACCGGCAGCCACCTCGTCCCTCTTTTTCTTCAACTCGGCTTTCTTCCTGGCCTTGGCATCGAGCAAGTCAATGCGCGCCGCGAACCCCTCTGCCGCCTTGATCAATTTCTCGGGCATCACCGGCTGCACCATCCAGCCGGTTCCGCCCGCCGATTTTGCGGCCTCTTTCCGTTCGTCGTCCGGGCTGTCTGAAATGGCGATCAACGGCGTTTTCTTGTGCCCCGGCAGGGAGCGAATCTTTCGCGTGAAGTTTGGGCCATCCATGTCAGGCAGTTGGCAGCCGGGAAAAATGATGTCCACCGGTTCAGTCTCAGCGAGTTCCAGTCCCTGCGCCCCGTCCTCCGCCTCGAGCACCTCGTGGCCGGCCGCAGTCAGCGTCACCTGAATCATCTTCCGCCAGGTCGGCGATCCATCAACAACCAGTATTGTCTTTCCCTTGTCTGCGGGGTTCCGGTTTTCGCGGACTTCAAGCGGCGCGCCACCGGCCGAGTGTCGGGAAGGCCCTGGCCAAGCGCAAGCCACGAGTGAATCTCCGTGGAATTACGGCAGGCGTGCCAAGCGCTTGGCTTCGCCAAATCCGGCTTGAAGTTGCGCCAGTGGAAGGTGAATCTTGCGCCCGTGATTCTGAAATTCCATCTCGCAGCTTTAACCTGCCGGACAGCCTGCCTGCTCGCCTTGGCCCTCGCCGCTTCGGCCTTGGGACAGGAGGCATCGAAGATTGATTCCTTCGAAGCAGCGCCGGTTAAACTTGGATTCTCATCATCCGACGGAGACTACCACTTGGTCCAGGCAAGCCGAGACCTGCAAAAATGGGTAACCGTGGGCCAATATCCGGGCAACGAAAAACCGGCCCGGTATCAGGATTTCCGCAGCAAACTGGGGGAGACTCATTTTTATCGGGTGGCCACAGAACCGGAACCATTTTTGGATGCGCTGCTCGATCGGGAGTGGAAACTGTTCGCCCTTCACGAATCGGACGAGATCATCCGGCCGAAGGTGGGACGGATGCACACCATGACATTGTCCCGTAACAACAGGGTGGCCGGCCGGAACGACTGCAACTCGTACTCCGGAACCTTCTCACTGGTGAAGGGCAACTGGTTGAAGTTTGGCAAACACTTCATGTCCACGAGGATGTTGTGCAGTTCCGGTTCGCTCGACTTCAAGTTTTTCGAGTCACTGCATGCGTCCAAGGGCTTCGAGGTGGACGGCGACAAGCTGAAGCTCCACTACGGTGACAACGCCGAGCACTGGATGGAGTTCAGGGAAAACGACTGACCCACGTGAAGCACTCTTTGGGGTGCGCCGGCAGAGCGAAGCGGTGACGGCGCTTTGACAAAAAGTTTCAAGCGGAGGATTTCCTCCTCCGTCAACGCCGAGGCGAACACCGCGAATTCATCCACCGCAGCGGCGACAGTGGTGCCCCCCGCGTTGTTCGAGCCAATCGCCGCGACGCTCCAGTCGGCTTTCAACCAGGCGCTGTTGTTGCCCTCATGGAACAATTCGCCGTCGATGTAGATCGCCTTTCGATCGCCGTCCTTTAGAAACACGAAGTGATGCCACTCGCCCAAGCCGCCGTCCCAAGCCCTGGTAATGCGTGTCGTCCGGCCATCACAGCAACCCGCGGTGTCCCAGTAAATCTGACCGTTGCTCCACGGGATGTGCGCCTGGGCATTGCGCTCGCCGCTGCTGGCACTCGCCGCCCCAAGCCAAAAAGTGGAGGAGGCACGCCGCGAATGAAGCTTCTGCCACAGCGAGACGGAAAGCTGATTAAAATCCGACGCCGGCTTCAGCCACGATTTCCCGTCGCCATCGGTCCAGTCGATGCGCACCCACTTGCCCGCCGGCGACTCGCCGAAGTCGATGGCGTGGTCACTGTCATTTCCCGACCGCCCCGTCGCCGCCAATCGTTTGCCGTTGACCGCCCCCTCGATTTTCGCGACGGCGTCGATGACGACCGCGTCGTCCTCGATGGCCACAACGTTGTCAAAATCCCAGTAGCCCAGCAGGTTCAGATTCCCCTTTTCAATTTTCCTTTCCTGCGCTTGGGCAAGCGCCCAGCCGCAAACAAAAAAAAGAAAGGACGACGGAGGATTTCACAGGGGAGCGTCACCGCTTGGCCAAGTCGCGAACGTACACATTCGCAAAATTGATCGGGCCGCCTGGCACGATTTTCAACGGCCCGTTGGCCGGCACGCCGTCCAGCTTTTTGCCGGTAAAAATCGGCTTGCCGTTAAGGCTCAGGCTGAGCCTGTCGCCGCGCAACTCGCCCGCAAAACGGTTCCAGTTGCGCCCCTTCAAAACCAAGGCGTCCTTGTACAACGAAGGTGCAATCGCGACGACCCCCGCCGCCGAGCCGCGAAGCTGAACCGCGCACGGCTTGGTCTCCCCCGACACGCGAACGTCGAAGATAAAGCCAAAGTCACCGAACGACTCGGCGGTCTGGAGCGACTTGTCGGCTGAGTCCGGTTTTCCGTCGAAACGAAACTGCCAGTTTTGTGAACGCCACCCCTCCGACGCGCGCCACCCGGAAAAATCGACGCCGGTGTAAAGGCAGCGATAACCGCGGTTGGCGATCGCCACCTGCCCCGGTTCAAGCGGTGTCGCCGGCAGTTCCTTGACTCGCATGTTGCGGTAATGCACCACGCCGCCCTCCGACTCGAGGCAGATGTAGCCCTTGCGCGGGCTGGCCTCTTTGCCGCGCGTCACCACCTTGCCGTTGACCGCCAGCGAGATGTTCCCGTCGTCGCAGACGATCCGGTAATGGTTCCACTCCGGGCTTGGCTTGGAGCGAAACTCCGTCGGGAACGCCCGGCTGCCGCCCCGGCCGTTGACCGGCGTCATCGTCGCGCCGTGGATCGGAAAAATGTCGCCGTGCACCGTGTGCCCCCCGGAGTTCCCGTAGCCATTCTCCAGCACCTGCACCTCGACGCTGCGATGAAACGGCTGCCCGCGTGCCGTGATGTCATCCGCCCAGACAAAAATCCCGGCGTTGCCCCTTGGCTTCATGTGCCGCCATTCCACCTCCATGATGAAATTTTGGTACATCCGCTCCGTGCGCAACTCGCCGGTCGGCTTGCCGGAGCAAATGATCATCCCGTCGCGCACCGACCAGGTGGACGGCGCGGTGTTCACCGGCACCCAGCCGCCGAGATCGTTGCCGTTAAACAACGGGCGAAACCCGTCCTCCGCGGCAGCTACCGACACAGTCGACAACAAAACAGCGGCGACAAAACAAACGCTCCTCTTTTTGTGGAAACACATGATGCGAGGAGAGTGCCCCCGGCCAAGCGCTTGGCCAAGCGGAATCCCCCCGGCCAAGCGGCATCCGGCAAAAGGTGGAGCTTGGCGGCACACGCCAAAAAAACAGGGTTGACGGCCGGGGCGCCGGCGGCTAAAACAAACGCCTGTTTCAAACAGTCGTTTGAATTAAATGGCAAAAACGGACACCAAGACACGGATCCTCGACACCGCCGAGCGGCTTTTCGCCCAGAAGGGGTTCGATGCCGTGTCGCTGCGCAACATCATCGCCTCGGCCAAGGTCAACCTCGCGGCGGTGCATTACCATTTCGGCTCCAAGTTGGCGCTGATTCAAGCGGTGATCGCCCGGCGGCTCCGCCCGATCAACGAGGAGCGCCTTGCCAAACTGGCCGAGGCCCGGGCCAAGGCCGGACGGCGGCCGGTGAAACTGGAGCGCGTGCTCGAGTGCCTGTTCCTGCCGTTGTTCCGGGTGCAGGCCGACCCCAAGGCCGGCCCTACTTTTGCGCGACTGGTTGGGCGCGTGATGGGGGAGCGCAACGAGGGGCTCCACAAATTTATGATGGGTGAACTGGCCGAGGTGATCATCCAGTTCGGCGCCGCGTTCGAAAACGCCCTGCCGGGACTGGCCAAGGAGGAGGCCGACTGGCGCTCGCATTTCATGGCCGGCGCGATGGCGCACACACTTTGCAACGCCGACCTGCTGGCCCGCTTCACCGGCACGGACGCCGGCGTATCCGACTACGAGACAACGGTGCGACGGTTGATCGATTTCACCGCCGCCGGCTTTCGCGCCAAGGTCAGTCCGCGCACGCGCCCACGCAAAAAGAAGTAATGCGCCGAACACCCTTCATCACCGCGGCGGTCCTCCTGCTCGCTGGTTGCGCCACCGACTCCAACCGGACGGCCCGGGATTTTGCCAGCGAACTCCCCGCCGGCTGGACGGCACCCAGCGGGAGCACCGGCCAAGCACCGGCGTTTTGGTGGCACAACTTTCGTGATGCCAGGTTGAGTGAGGCGATTGGGCACGCCCTCGACGCCAACCCGGATGTCTGGAGTGCCGCCGCCCGGCTCGAGGCCGCCTGGGCACAGGCGAAGATCGCCGGCGCGGAACAGTTCCCGCAGATCGGCCTCAGCGGCGGCTTGTCAGCCAGCCAACTGAACATGGCGCAGTTCGGGGTGAAGATTCCCGATATGCCCGACTCCTTCCTCAGCGAACGCCACAACTTGACGCTTGGCGCACAGTGGGAACTCGACCTGTGGGGCCGCGTGAGCGCCGGCAAACGCGCCGCGCGAGCCAATGCGCTTGGCCAGGCGGCGGAGTTTGCCGGGGCTCGCCACTCGATCGCCGGCCAGGTGGCCAAGGCGTGGATGATGGCCATTGAAGCGCGGCAACAGGTGCGCCTGGCCAAGTTTACCGTCTCCACTCACGAGACGACGGTGGCACGGGTTCGCGCCCGGTTCGAGCAGGGCGTCCTCTCGTCGCTGGACTTGCGCCTGGCCATGGCCAACCTCGCAGGAGCCAAGGCGCAAGTCGCTGAACTCGAGATAGTTGCCAGCCAAACGATTCGGCAGTTGGAGATTCTGCTTGGCCAATTCCCGGCCAACAAACTGGCAGTTCCAGCCGAACTGCCGCAAGTGCCCCCGGCGATCCCGGCCGGCATGCCGGCGCAGATTCTTTCGCGCCGGCCCGATCTCGTCGCCGCCGAGCAGCGGCTGTTCGCCACCGGGGCATCGCTCACCCAGGCCGAGGCGTCGCTCTACCCGCAGATCAGCCTGACCGGCAGCGGTGGCACCTCGACGAGCGATCTTTCCGGACTACTCTCGGGCGACTCGGTGGTTTGGAGTGTCGCCGGCAACCTGACGCAGCCGGTGTTTCAAGCCGGCCGGCTTCGCGCCAATGTTCGTTTGCAAAAAGCCAACCTGAAAGCCGCCGAGGAAAGCTTTCGCTCGACGATGCTCAAGGCGATGGGCGAAGTGGAAAACGCACTCGACGCCGGACAGCAGTTGGCCGTGATGGACGAGGCGCTGAGCGTCGCGTACGAGCAGTCGCAAGCCGCCGCGCAAGTCGCGCAGGAGCGATACGACGGCGGGCTCGAGAACATCATCACGCTGCTCGAGGCGCGGCGCCGCGCGATCAGCGCCGAGAGCCGATGGTGGGCCGCGCGGCGGCGGCGATTGGAAAACCGGGTCAATTTGCACCTCGCCCTTGGCGGCGGATTTGAATCGATGAATAAAAATGGAACAGCAAGCAACTAATCCCAACCGCAGGTTAAAAATAATTTCAACGTTTGCCGTGGGGATTATTGGCATCGTGTTGGCCGTGGTGTTGGCGAAGAGCGCCAAAAAGCCGGAGTCGAAAACTCCCGAGCTCAAACTGCCAAGCGTGGAAGTGCAGATTGCGGAAGCGACGCGGCACTCGTACCGGATTCAGTCGCAGGGAACCGCCCTGCCCCGGACAAGTATCCGGCTCGTGAGCGAAGTCAGCGGCAAGGTGGTGTCCGTCGCCGAGTCGTTCGATGTCGGCCAGATTTTTGCCAAGGGCGACGTGTTGCTGAAGATCGATTCGCGTGATTACGAACTGGCGCTCACGCAGGCCAGGTCACAGGTCGCCCAGGCGCAATTGCGGTTGCAGATGGAGGTGAAGGAGGCGGACGTCGTTCGGCGCGAATGGGAGTTGCTCAACCAAGGCGAGCCGACCGGCCTGCAGGCGCGTGAACCGCAACTCGCCAGCGCCCTAGCCGCACTCGAAGCCGCGCTCGCCGCCGAGGAGGCGGCCAAGCGCAACCTCGATCGCTGCGAAATCCGCGCCCCGTTCGACGGCATGGTGGCAAGGGCCGGCGTGCGGCCTGGTCAATTTGTCGCCTTGGCCACGCCGCTTGGCGAACTGTTCGCCACCGACGTCGCCGAAGTGCGTTTACCGTTGACCGCCAGTGACTTGGGCTTTCTCGATTTGCCCAAGCCCAGCACGGAAGCAGCGCTTGGCCAAGTGCCCAAGGTGACACTCAGCGGGCGGGGGGCGGAGTGGGTTGGCCGCATCGTGCGCTCGGAGAGGACGGTCGATCCGCTGAACCGGATGGTGTACGTCGTCGCGCAAATCACCGACCCGTACGGCTTGGCCAACGACACCGTCGCGCCGTTGCGAAGCGGGATGTTTGTGCAGGCCAGCATCGAGGGACGCTCGCAGGAGGGTGTCATCGTGCTGCCGCGACATGCGCTTCGCGGGAGGGACCGGGTGTGGATCGCGAGTGAAAACAAACTGGTGTTTCGCGCGGTGAAGGTTGCCTTTGCGGACGCGAACCAGGCGATCGTCACGGGGGGGATTCTACCGGGGGAACAAGTGATCACATCGCTGCTCGCGGGAGCCATCGACGGGATGGGAGTAAAGGTGCGGGAGTTGGAGTCGCCGGATGAATAACCTGATCGAATGGTTCGCCAAGAATGGCGTCGTTGCAAACCTGCTGGCGTTTTTTATAGTCATCCTCGGGTTCATGTCGATCTGGACGCTGAAGCAGGAGGTGTTCCCCGAGTTTTCGTCGGACATGATTTTCATCACCGTGCCGTATCCGGGCGCGGCGCCGGAGGAAGTTGAGGAAGGGATTTGCCAGAAAATTGAGGAGGCGGTGTACGGCCTGACGGACGTCGAAAAGGTCACCTCGACCTCGATTGAAAACGCCGGCACGATCGTGGTGGAGTTGACGCCGGGCGCGGACGCCTCTCACGCGCTCGACGATATCAAGGCGCAGGTCGATGCGATCGACACCTTCCCGGAGGAGTCGGAGAAGCCGGTGATCCGGGAGATCATCATGCGCAAGCAGGTCATCAACGTGGCCGTGTCCGGCGATGTTTCGGAGGCGGCGCTGCGGCACTACGCCTCGAGGGTGCGCGACGAGTTGATGGCGTTGCCCGGCATCACGCAGGTCGAGTTGACCAACGTGCGCGACCTCGAAATATCGATCGAGATTTCAGAGCAGGCGCTGAGGCGATACGGCCTGACGTTCGACGAGGTGTCGCAAGCCATTCGCCGCACATCCGTTGACCTGCCGGGCGGGTCGATCGAGGTGCAGCACGGCGGCGAAATCCTGCTGCGGGCCAAGGGCTTGGCCAAGCGGGCCGTGGATTTTGAACAGATCGTTCTGCGCACGCGCCCGGACGGCACGAGGCTGCGGCTTGGCCAAGTGGCGACGATCCTCGACGGTTTTGAGGAGACGGATCAGGAGTCGTACTTCGACGGCAAGCCGTGTGCCCTGGTGAAAGTGTTCCGCGTCGGCGAGGAAAATGCTATCGCGATTTCGGAGACGGTTCATCAATACATCGCCGACTCGAGACATCTTTACCCGGCGGGGATCGGATTGACCACGTGGCAGGACGACTCGACTTACCTGAAGGGACGGCGCGACCTGATGATCCGCAACGGGCTCACCGGGTTCTGTCTTGTGTTTATTGTGCTGGCGTTGTTCCTGCGTTTCCGGCTGGCGTTTTGGGTGAGCCTTGGCATCCCGATTTCGTTTCTCGGCACATTTTGGCTGATGCCGGCGCTGGATGTGTCAATCAGCATGATCTCGCTGTTTGCGTTCATAGTAGTGCTGGGGATCGTGGTGGATGATGCCATCCTCATCGGCGAGAACATCCACGCGCATCACGAGCGCGGCACGCCCGGCCTCAAGGGCGCGATCGCGGGTGCGGTCGAGATGGCCCGGCCGGTGACCTTCGCCGTGGCGACATCGATCGCCGCCTTCGCGCCGCTGATATTCACCGCCGGCAACACCGGGAAAATCATAAAATTCATCCCGCTGATCGTTATCCCGACGCTGTTTTTCTCGCTCATCGAGTCGCTGTTCATCCTGCCAAGGCATTTGAGCAATCTGCGCAAGGTGGACAACATTGAGGACGGCACGGGCTTCGTCGGCGGATGGCGCCGGTTTCAGCACCGGTTCGTCACGCGGATGGACAAGTTCATCCTGCGAATTTACAAGCCAACGCTGCGTTGGTGCCTCGAGTGGCGTTACCTGACCATGGCCATTGCCGTGGCGGTGTTTGCCATCACAATGGGCGTCGTGGCGGGTGGGCATATTCGCTTCACGTTTTTCCCGCCGGTGGAGGGCGATAATATCGCCGCGACTGTGACCCTGCCGCTGGGCAGCACCACGGAGGAAACCAAGCGCGTAGTGAAGAAGCTCGAGATCGCCGCCGAAAAGGTTCGCGCCCAACTCGACGCGGAGACGCCGGAGGGCTATCCCAGCATCGTGCGTCACACGCTCAGCTCCGTGGGCAGCCAGCCGTTCAAGACCGATCAAAACCGATCCAGCGGCCGCGCTGTAGCCTCCATCAAGAGTGCGAACACCGGCGAGGTGCACATCGAAGCCTCCCCGTCCGAGGAGCGGATGTTCGACAGCCACGAGGTCGCGAGGCGCTGGCGTGAGATCGTCGGCGAGATGCCGGAAGTCGAGGAGTTGCAGTTCACTGCAGATATCTTTCAGGCCGGCGACGCGATCAATGTTGTGATCACCGGTGCAGACTTTGGCCAACTGCAGACCGCCGCCGAGTGGCTCAAGCAGCGGCTCGGCGAGTTCGACGGCGTCATCGACATCGCCGACTCATTTCGCAGAGGCAAGGAGGAACTTCTGCTGAAAATCACGCCGGAAGCCGAGGCGCTTGGCCTGTCGCAAGCCGACCTCGCGCGGCAGGTGCGCCAGGCGTTTTATGGCGACGAGGTGCAGCGCATCCAGCGCGGACGCGACGATGTCAAAGTCATGCTCCGTTATCCCCGCGACGAACGCCGCAGCCTGGCCAACCTCGAGAACATGCGCATCCGAATGCCCGGCGGCATCGAGGTGCCGTTCGCCGAAGTGGCCGACGTGACATACGGGCGTGGCTACGAATCGATCCGGCGCATCGACCGGCGGCGCTCGGTCAACGTCACCGCCGACGTCGATCCCGCCACCGGCAACACGCAACTCATCAACCAATCGCTCGAGACCGAAGTGCTGCCCGCGATGCAGCGCGAATTCCCCGGCATTTACTGGTCGTTCGAGGGCGAAAAAAGCGAGCAGGCCGAGACCCTCGACAGCCTGGGGTACTTGTACGTTATCGCTTTGATCATCATTTACGCCCTGCTTGCGATTCCGTTCAACTCATACATCCAGCCCCTCATTGTCATGGCGGCAATCCCGTTCGGCCTCATCGGCGCCGTCTGGGGGCATGTCGTCATGGGCATGGACATCACCATCCTCTCCGGCTTCGGTGTCGTGGCGCTCACCGGCGTCGTCGTCAACGACAGCCTCGTGATGGTGGATTACGTCAACCGCAAACGCGGCATCGGCCTGGGCGAAATGGAGTCGGCGCGCCAAGCCGGCTTGACGCGCTTCCGCCCCATCCTGCTCACGTCGCTCACCACCTTCGCCGGGCTCACGCCGCTGCTGCTCGAGAAAAGTTTGCAGGCCAAGTTCCTCGTGCCGATGGCCGTCTCGCTTGGCTTCGGGGTCATCTTTGCCACCGTCATCACGCTGATCCTCGTCCCGGCGATGTACCTGATGCTCGAGGACATCCGCCGCCTCATCCTCGGCCCCGAGGATAAACTGTAACCCGCCCGCTTGGCCAAGCGCTTGGCTTGGGGCGGCGGGGCGGCTACAGTTCCGCCGTGAAACGCCTGTTTTTTTCTCTGACGATTCTTTGTACGCTTGGCCTGCAATCCGCAACCGCCGCCAAGCCGAACATCCTGTTCATCATGGTCGACGACCTTGGCAAGGACTGGATCTCCTGCTACGGCGCGGACGAAATCAACACCCCGAACATCGATCGCCTGGCCCAAGGCGGCCTCAAGTTTCACAACGCCTGGTCGATGCCTCAGTGCACGCCCACCCGCGCCACGCTGCTCACCGGCCAGTACCCCTGGCGCACCGGCTGGGTGAATCACTGGGACGTCCCCCGCTGGGGCGTCGGCTACTTCGACTGGGCAAACTACACCACCTTCGCCAACGTGATGAAAAGCGCCGGCTACTCCACCGCGATCGCCGGCAAGTGGCAGATCAACGACTTTCGGCTCGAGCCGGAGGCGCTTCGCAAACACGGCTTCGACGACTGGGCCGTGTGGACCGGCTATGAAACCGGCAACCCGCCGAGCGGCGAACGCTACTGGGATGCCTACATCCACACCCGCGCCGGCAGCAAAACCTACATGAGCAAATTCGGCCCGGACATTTACTGCGACTTTCTCATCGACCACATGAAGCAGCATCGCGACGAGCCGATGATGCTCTACTTCCCGATGGCACTCACGCACGGCCCGCTCGTGCCGACTCCCGACGAACCGAAAGTCACCACGAACAAAGACAAGCTCAAGGCGATGGTGCGCTACACCGACACCCTCGTCGGGCGCCTGGTCAGCACGCTCGACGACTTGAAAATTCGCGACCGTACCATCGTGATTTTCACCACCGACAACGGCACCAGCGGCGGGATGCGCGGCACGGTCAACGGTAGGCGGCCAAGCGGCGGCAAAGGCTCCAAGTTCGAGGGAGGCGTCTGCCAGCCGTTCATCGTCAACTGCCCCGGCCTTGTCCCCGGCGGTCGCGAGACCGACGCGCTGACCGACTTCTCCGACCTGCTACCGACCTTCGCCGAGCTGGGAGGCGCGAAGCTGCCCAAGGGCGTCACGCTCGACGGCAGGTCGTTCGCGTCGTTGCTGCTTGGCCAGGCGGACGATTCGCCGCGCGACTGGATCATGGCGCTTGGCCACGGCGCCGGAAGGCTCGACAAAAAAGGCGTGCGCGGCACCAACGACTTCGCCGACCGCGTCCTTCGCGACAAACGCCACAAAGTCTGGCTGGAGCACGAGCCGAAGATCACCGCGCTGTACGACCTAGAGAGCGATCCGCTCGAGCAAAAAAATTTGCTCAACAGCGACAAGCCGGAGCACTTGGCCGCGCTGAAAAAATTTCGCGCCATCATTGGCAGCCAACCGAAGGTCGATGGCCGCCCGCTGTATCGCCCGCGAAAAGCCAACTCGTGGGACAAGCAATTTCAGGCCAATTTGGAGAAACCGACAAGCAACAAGCCCAAACGCGAACGTCGACGAAAACGCAAGGCTGCGCAGCAATAAACCGCATGCCCGAGGCGACGCGCATCAAGGATCTGCCCGACAGCGAAAAGCCGCGCGAACGTCTTCTGGCCAAGGGCGCGGAGGCGCTCAAGGACAGTGAATTGATCGCCATTTTGCTGCGCACCGGCACGCAGGGCTTGTCGGCAATCGATGTCGCCCAGTCGCTGCTCAACAAGTTTGGCTCGCTCAACGCCCTGGCCAAGGCGCCCATCGAGGAACTGTGCGTGAAAGGCGTCGGCCGCGACAAGGCGGTCACGTTGAAAAGTGCGTTCAGCCTGGCCAAGCGCCTGGCCGACGAACTGCGCCATGAGTCGCCGGTGCTCGACACGCCGGAGAAGTTGGCCAGCCTCCTGCGCGAAGACAACCGGCTGCTCGAGGTCGAGCATTTTTATGTTGTGCTCGTGAACACCAAGCGGCGGCTCATTCGCGTCGAGACGCTCGCCCAAGGCACGCTCGACTCGCTGGTGACACATCCGCGCGATGTGTTTCGACCGGCCATCACCGCCAACGCCTCGGCGCTGTTCCTCGCGCACAACCACCCGAGCGGTGATCCCACCCCGTCCGAGGCCGATATCAAGTTCACGCGCGACATCATCCGCGCCGGCAAGTTGTTGAAAATCGACGTACTGGACCACATCATCCTCGGCCGCCGCACGGCGGAGCGCGGTAAGGATTTCGCCTCTCTGCGCGAGCTTGGTTACTTTTACACATGATCCACCCCACTGCCATCATTCACCCCGGCGCACAGTTGCACGAGAGCGTGCGAGTCGGCCCGTACTCGGTTATCGACGAACACGTCACGGTCGGCGCGGGGTGCGAGCTTGGCCCGCACGTTCACCTCACCGGCCACACCACGATCGGCGCGGAGAACCGCTTCCACACCGGCTGCGTGATTGGCGACGCGCCGCAGGACTTGAAGTACGGCGGCGAGCCGACCCGGCTCATCATCGGCGACCGAAACCTCTTCCGTGAACACGTCACCGTTCACCGCTCCAACACGCCCGACGAGGACACGCGGATCGGATCGGAAAATTTTTTCATGGCGAACAGCCACGTCGGCCACAACTCCATCATCGGCAACAAGGCCATCCTGTCCAATGGCGTGTTGATCGCCGGCCACGTAATGATCGGCGACGGGGCGTTCCTCGCCGGCAACGCCGTGGTGCACCAGTTTTGCCGCGTCGGCGCGATGGCCATGATGCAGGGCTGCGCCGGGGTGAGCCTCGACCTGCCGCCGTTCACCATCGTGCGCGGCATCAACGGCATGTGCGGCCTGAACAGCATCGGCCTGAAACGCGCCGGCTTCTCCAGCGAGGAACGGTCGCAACTCAAGAAAGCCTACCACGCCATTTTCCTATCCGATGACCTGCTGAAAGACGCGCTGGAAAAAGCCCGCGCCGAGTTCACCGGCGTGCTGTCGGAACAGTTGATCGACTTCGTCGCCACCAGCCAGCGAGGCACCTGCTCGCACACCAAGCGCTGAGCTACTCGACCAACACCGGGCGGGGGGCGATCAGGGCTTCGATTTGCGGCAGGTCGAACGACTCCAGCAGGCCGAAGCACATCATCTCGGGCAACTCGTTCGCCCCTTTGTTTTCGCGGACGACCTCTTTGAGGCTCCGCATCGGGTCGTGCATTTTCAACGCGCTGATCGCTTCACTCTGCACCGCCGCGAGCCGCGCCGCCACGCTGAGCCGGCGGCCGACGGACTCGAGTTCCACCGGCTGTCCAAATTGCCGCGCCGCCCAGTTGGCCACGGCCGAGATTTGCCCGGCTTGCACGCCCAGCGCCCGCTCGCCCACAGCGTGCATGAGGATGACGTGCAGAAAATCGCGGCTCAGGATTTTCGACTCGCCGAAGAAAAACGGATCGAACGCCACGACGCGCCGGCCCTTGGCCAAGGCCGCCTCGACCCGCTTGGCCAACGCCTTGCGGCCGGCGTCGGCGATGAGCAGCGTGGTGGCCTTGGGCTCGTCCGGCGTGAACACCGTGCCGGGCACCGTCCAGTCGCCACCAATGCGGAATTGATAGTGCGCGACCGCCCCTTCGCCGCCGACACGCTTGGCCAATGCGGTGTAATTCTTGGCGTTGATAATTTTGAGCAGCCGCCGCCGTTTGTCGCCCTCGAACGGCTTAGGCAGAGTCTCCATCAGGCCAAGCGCAATCGAGTTGAAATCGCCGTTGCCCTCGGGCAAATCCACCAGCAATTCGTCGTAGGTTTTCACTTCATCGGCGCTGGGGATTTCCTGCCACGAGAAGTCGCGGCCGTCGTAAAAAACATCGCCGATAAAGCGGTAGAGTTGCTGACGGTTATCAAGCTCGAAGTTGTGAGTGCCGGGGTCGTGATTGATGTGCGAGCGCAGAAACTCACCGCGGCCAAGCAGGTCAAAAATCGGCTGCGCGGCATCGAGCAACGGCGGCTGCGCGTGGCCGGCGGTGAAGCAGCATTTGTCCTCTGCATTGTTTGTAAGCAGCGCGGCGCGATTGGCCAACATCGCGGTGAGGTGCGTGTAGTCCGCGTATAGCGCGAGGTCGTTGGGGGTTTGCTCGGAGTCGCCAAGATCCATGCCGTGCCGGGCGCGGGTTTTGAAACTGGAATAACCGGCGACCGGGTTGGCCAGCGTCACGCGTTCATCGAGCGAGCTGATAAAAATCGTCTGCCACCCTCCGCCGGACAGGCCGGCAACGGCGACTCGGGTCGGGTCGGCGTTCGGATGCGCGAGCAGGATGTCGAGGCCCTTGCTCATGTTCAGAAAAAACGGCGCGATGCCGGCCGTGCCGCACAGATCCATTTGGTTCATTTGATAATGGCTCATGCGACTGGCGAACTGCCCCATGCCGATCCACTCGACGTTCAACGCGATCATGCCACGCTTGGCCTGGTTGATGCAGCGCAACTGTTTGTAGTCCGCCGCCTTGCCCTTGCCGTCGTGGCCGTTGACGTTGAGCACGACGGGGCGTTTGCCGGAAAGTTTGGTCGGCTCGTAAAGCAACGCGGGAATCCACCAGCCGGGCACGGCTTCAAATCGCAGTTTGCGGATGCGGTACCCCGGCAATCCTTCGATCGTGTCGCTCCATTCCACTCGAAGCGGCGTGTCCCGCCACTTGGCCGCCTCGCCGCGAAAGACCACTTTGTCGAGAATGTTTCGGCGATACTCGCTGTCCTTGGCCTGCCATTCGGCGGCGGTGCTCACGCGCGGCATGTCCGGCACACGCGTCTCGTTGAACACGCGCACCTCCTCCAGCGAAAGAGCCGGCCCGATGATTTTCTGCGCGAGTGCCCGCTCGACAGCACTGGCCGGTTCAGCCGCTTGGCCAACGATCCCGCCAAGTAAGCAAACAATGGCAACGGTTTGTTTCATGAGAATTGGGCCGCTCGGCCAAGCGCTGGGTTAAATCTTTACTTTGAATTGCTCGCCCTTTTTCAGCGACTTGGCGAAGCCGGCCATGAGCTGCGGGATCTGCTCGAGATCTTTCAGGCTGACCACCTCGACCGGTGAGTGCATGTAGCGGTTGGGCAGGCTGATGAGGCCGCTCGGGATGCCACCGCGTGTCCAGAAAACGGCGTCGGTGTCGGTGCCGCTGGTGGAGGAGATCGCCTCGTGCTGCAGGTTGATTTTCAGCCGCTTGGCCACTTGCTCGACGCGCTTGATGACTTCGGGGTGGTTGCAGTTGCCGTGGGTGACGGTCGGGCCTTGGCCAACCTTGATGTCGCCGTGTTGCCGCTTGTCCACGGTCGGGTAGTCGGTTGCGTGGGTGACGTCCATCACCAGCGCGACGTCGGGGTGCAGCGAGTAGGCGATTTGCCGCGCGCCGAACAGGCCGACTTCCTCCATCGTGTTGGCGACGACGCACACCTCGGCGTTGAGCTTGACTCTGCCGGTCTTGAGCAGGCGCAGCGTCTCCGCCACAGCCCACGTGCCGACGCGGTTGTCGAACGCCCGCGCCACGACGAGGTCATCGCGCAGAAGCTCGAACTGGTCGTTGAGCGTGATCGGGTCGCCGACGCGGATGAGTTTCTCAGCGGCCTTGCGCGAGTCCGCGCCGATGTCGATGAACAACTCGTGAATCTTCGGCACCTTGGGCGCGCCGGTATCGGTGCGCATGAGGTGCGGCGCGACGCTGCCGACGACCCCCTTCACCGGGCCTTTGCGGGAGTGAATGATGACCCGCTGAGCCCGGGTGATCGCCGGGTTGGTGCCGCCAAGCCGCCGCACGTACACGTAGCCGTCGTCGTCGATGAAGTTGACCGTCATGCCGATCTCGTCGGCGTGGCCGGCGAGCATCAACCTCGGGCCGCCACCCTTGTTGAGCACGGCGACACAGTTGCCGTATGCGTCGGAATAGGTCTCGTCGGCGTACTGGCTGACGTAGTCCATCCAGACGCGCAAGCCGCGTGATTCATGGCCGGATGGGCTTGGGGTGTTGACGAGAGTCTCGAGAAACTGGAGCGATCGCTTGTTCATGCACAGCGATTAGGGGTACTGAACGGGGCTATTTCAAGCGCATTGTCGGCTTGCTTTTGGCAGGCGCCTTGCTTTCAGTCACCCGTCCATCTGGTCGCATGACTAAGATTAACACGAAAATACAGGAACGGCTCCGCGCTGGTTTGCGCTGCTTCAAGCCGCTGCTCAAAGCGGCCAAGGAACGCGACGCCAGTCGTGCGGACACGGCCACGCTGGCGCTGGACCTGTTGTCGGACCTGTTCGGGTTCGACCGCTACTCAGAGGTGACGTCGGAGCTGGACAACCGCGAGGCGGTCTACGATTTCGCGATTCACTTTGGCAGCTCGGTCGCCATGCTGGTTCGCGTCAGCCCGGTTTGCTCCGCGCCGGATGATCGTTACCTGCTCGCCACGGTGCAACACGCGTTGCTGCACGGTGTCGAGTGGATTGTCCTGACGACGGTATCGGCTGGCAGGTGCACCATGTCGAGGACACGGGTAAGACCAGGCCGGAAACGCCGATCGTGCTGGCGTTCGACTTGTCGCACATGCAGCCCGGACGGGACTCGCACATCGAGACGCTTTTCCTGTTGACGCGTGAGGGCCACAAAAGTGCGGGGCTCAACCATTTCCGGCTTCGGCTGGAGGTGACCAATCGCCATTACCTTGGCGCGATGATGTTGAGCGACCCGGTCGTGACCGCCGTGCGGCGCGAGCTGCGCAAGCTCAATCCCGGGCTGCAAATCACGCCTCTCGAGATACGCGAAAACCTGGCCAAGGGCGTCCTTCGCCCGGACGTCGCAGCCAGCAGCGAGACCGCCGCCGTGCTCGAGTTTTTGCGGAAGATAAAACAGGACGCCCTCGAAGCCAGACGCAGGGCGGCCGATCCCAACCGTTTTTCAAACCGCAAATCCCCTGGCAAAAAAGCCAAGCCGGGCAAATGGTCTGCCAAGCGCGGCGCGGCACGCAGGAAACCTGTCTCGACGAAGTTCAGCCAGGCGGCCGATGACCGAACTGTTCTCCGAATTTCCAAAAAGGCGGACATTAAAAAAGTGCTTCGACGGAGCAAATCCGCCACGCCCAAGCCGGCCGGCCGGGGGCGTCTTCTAAACTGGGGCGCCAATCAGTAGCGCTTGACTTCGCGGCCGCGGGAGTCAGCTTCTCCCCAAGCCATGAAACATCGCCGCGCCTTCACGCTGATCGAGTTGCTGGTGGTCATTGCCATCATCGCCATTCTGGCCGCCCTGCTTCTGCCGGCGCTGGCCAAGGCCAAGGCCAAGGGGCAGGAAATCTACTGCCTCAACAACATCAAGCAATTGACGCTCGCCGCCAAAATGTACAGTGGCGACAATGGCGATCGCTTCGCCTGGACCTTCACGCTTGTGGGCAGCCAGCAAAACCGAACATCTTGGTTCAACTATCTGCTGCCGTATCAGGAAACCAAAAAAACCCTTCGCTGCCCCAGCAAGCCGTTCAAGACTAAGGAGACGATTTACGACTTTGGCCGAACCACGAACAACTACTCCGCCAACTTCCGGCTCGGCGGCTGCAACTGGCCCGGTGTCTGGGAATACGCCCCGCTCAAGGAAAGCGCGGTGCGCAGCCCCTCCACGCTCGTTTACAAGACCGACGGCGGCAGCCGGCCGGTCAACACCACCAACCCAAGAAAATGCGTCACGCCACAGTCGCCGGAGAAAGCCGGCTGCTGGATCGTCCACGACCCCGGCAACAGCGCGCCCTGCGGCGGCTGCGTCACCTCCGGCGACCCGAACTGGGGCGGGCCGCACCTGCGCCACAGCGGCCGCAGCAACGTCAGCTTCACCGATGGCCACGCCGAGGGGATGCCGTCGTTCAAGTGGTACTGGTCCGGCACGCCGTGGCTCGACCCCAAGCGCGGCGGATAGCACGCCGGGAGGGACGAGTTCCACCTCGTCCCCATATTGAAGCCCCGAAGGGCGGCACCCAAAAAAGCCCCCTTTTTTTGGGGCTAGTTGGAATTCGCCCCTCCCGGCGGAGTTTGCGCTTGAGCGCAGGCTGGGCCGGGGCGAACCTTGCCGCTTGAGCGAGACACGGGAGACGCCGCAAACCATCCTCCAGCGCAAGGGGCGCGAGCCGATCGCGGCACTGACCGCGTACGACTTCCCCATGGCCAAACTGCTCGACGCCGCCGGGGTGCCCCTGCTGCTCGTCGGCGACTCGCTGGGCATGGTCGTGCTCGGCTATCCGGACACCACACTCGTCACGCTCGAAGAAATGGAACATCACGTCCGCGCCGTGGCCCGGGCCAGACCGCGCGGCCTCGTCGCCGCCGACCTGCCGTTTGAGACTTACGAAACTCCGGCACAAGCCGTCGAGTCGGCCAAGCGGCTCGTTGCCGCCGGCGCCGAGGCGGTCAAGGCTGAGGGTGGCCGGGCGATCCTGCCGCAGCTCGAGGCGATCCACGCCGTCGGTATTCCGTTCCTCGGGCACTTGGGCATGCTGCCGCAACACGTGCTCGAGGAGGGCGGCTACCGCATCAAGGGCCGCGATGAGGCGCAGCGGGAGGCGCTGCTCGCCGACACCCGGGCGCTTGGCCAAGCGGGCGCGTTCGGCATCGTGCTCGAGCTCGTGACACCGACCGTCGCGGCTGAGATCACGCGCTTGGTTGACATTCCAACCATCGGAATCGGTTCCGGCGAAAACTGCGACGGACAGATTCTGGTGACCACCGACCTGCTCGGCACCTCGCCGGATTTCATCCCGAAACACGCCCAACCGGATGAGTTGCTCCGCGACCGGATGATTGGCATCATTCGCGGCTGGAGGGAAAAGCTGCCCAGGCCAAGTGCAACCCATGAGTGAACTGTCCCACATTGACGACGAAGGTGAGGCCCGGATGGTCGATGTCTCGGCCAAGCCGGAGCAGGAGCGCGAGGCGGTGGCCCGGGGCGAGATCCGCCTGGCCAAGGCCACGCTCAACACGATCGAGAGCGGCCAGGCGGCCAAGGGCAACGTGCTGGCGGCAGCGCGCCTGGCCGGCATCATGGCCGCGAAAAAAACCGCCGACCTGATCCCGCTCTGCCACCCGCTGGCGATCACCCATGCGGAGGTCGGTTTTAAAATCCCCGAGAGCCGCGATCGCGTTGTCATCACCGCCACGGCCCGCATCTCAGCCAGAACCGGCGTCGAGATGGAGGCGCTCACCGCGGTTTCGGTCGCCGCGCTGACGATCTACGACATGTGCAAGGCGATCGACAAGGAGATGCAGATCACCGGCATCAAAGTGACCTCAAAAACCAAGCGTTGAGGGAGATTGATTTGCTGTGAACAAGTCGCAACAAAAATTGTCTCGAAAAATTATCAATTTGGTGTACCATCGGTCGTCGTATTTGACTGTTTGTCAATCGCTTAGCCGATGATGGAGGAGGTCACACAAACGCAAAACACAGCCACGGACATCCAAACGGACAGCCCGGCGGTCGGCTATGCGTTCGACCGGTCGGAGTTCTGGCGGACGATTCCCGCCTGGCGCGACATTGACGCGGAGACATTCGGCGACTTTCGCTGGCAGCAGCAGAATTCCATCACCTCGGTGCCGGGAATTCAGGAGGTGCTGCAGGGCTTGGCCACACCGCCGCTGATCGCCGACATCGAGGACGGCCTGCTGAAGACGCCGATGAATGTGCGCCTCACGCCGTATATCTTCTCGCGGATTGATTGGGGCAAAGTGGAGAACGACCCGGTGCGGCGCCAATTCCTGCCGCTGGGTTCGCAGTTTATTCCCGACCATCCGCACGCAATGGATGACTCGCTCGACGAGGACGGCCACAAGGCCACGCCCTACCTGACGCATCGTTACCCCGACAAGGCGTTGTTCCTGCCGCTCACACTTTGCCCGGTGTACTGTTCCTTCTGCACCCGAAGTCGGGTGGTTGGCGGCAGCACGGCCGTAAAAAGCAAGTCCACCTACGGCGCCAAAGCGAGCGAATGGGATGAAACGTTTGAGTACATACGAAACAACCCACAGCTCGAGGACATCGTGATCTCCGGAGGGGATGCCCTCCTGCTAAGGCCCAGCCAAATTCACCAGATCGGCACGACACTTCTGGAAATCCCCACCATTCGCCGGATTCGCTTTGCGACCAAGGGAATCGCGATCATGCCGATGAAATTCACCAGCGACACCGAATGGGTGGAGGCACTGTCAGACGTCTGCCGGATGGGCCGGGACCGGATGAAGGAAGTCGCACTGCACACGCACTTCAACACCGACAGGGAAATCACGGCATGGACATCCCGGGCGATGAAGGCGCTGTCCGAAACCGGCGTGCGGGTGCGCAATCAGTCCGTGCTCATCAGCGGCGTGAACGACTCGTTCGACTGCCTGCATCGCACGGCCAAAAAACTCTCCAGCCAGCTTATTCAGCCGTACTACATCTATCTGCACGACATGGTGCCGGGTTGCGAACACCTGCGCACCACCGTCCGAACGGCGGAATATCTGTCGCGCCGCCTTCAGGGATCGATCGCCGGCTTCAACACTCCCCGCGTCGTCTGTGATGCGCCGGGCGGCGGTGGGAAACGGGAAATCTCGAGTTACACGCTCTACGATCAGGAGATAGGTGTTTCCGCATGGACGTCACCCACGGCCAAACCGGGCGAGATTTTCTACTACTACGACCCCATCCAACGGCTGTCGAACGAGGGCCAGGCACTTTGGGCCAACGAGCCCGAAATCAACCGCCGCTTGGCCAAGTTCAAGGCCGAGGCGACGGCCAAGGCTGAAGCGACTCGGGTTTAATTCACTTGGCCAAGCGCCTAGCCAATTTTTTGCTGGTTGGCAGCTTGGCTAAATCTTTTTCTTCAAGGTGCATGTACAAGGCACGATTCCAGAGATGAGGGAGGAACAGGTGTATCGTGCCGCCGTCGATCACGGCGTCCATGTAGGATGAGTTGTGATTGAACCAGCCGTTCTTCGCCGGGTTGGAGCGGGTGACGTTGGTGAAGAGAAACTGTGGCTCACTCCAGTTGCGCCCTCCGTCCTTGGACAATGAAATCCAAATTTCCGCCCTGTCGCGCATGCCATCCATCTTGCCGGTCAGTCCGACGTACTGTGTGTTGATGTGCCGATTGTGGTGGAATGTAATCAGCGTTTTGTCATCACTCAGGTGAAACACCATTGGCGGCGCGTCCGGATGGACGAGTGCCGAGGGCTTGGGATCGGCCCACGTCTTGCCGTCGTCCATGCTGCGCGATTCCCAAATACGACCAGTGGGGGTACGGGCCATGAAATAAACCTCGCCCTTCCCCAGATAAATCGGTCGCCCTTCATCCATGCGGCCGTACTTGGGAGAGAACCAGCCGTCGGGGCGTTTGCCAGGCAGCAGTGTCCACGAATTGCCCTTGTCCTCGCTGCGCAAAATGTACTGCCGCGTGATGAGCGGATTCTTGGACCAGTCCGCCGCGTGCGATCCAAGAATCCACGCACCGGAATCGGTCTCGCACATCCGCGTGACAGACATGCCAAGAAAGCCCGGATCGTTCTTTGGCTTGATCAGCGTGGCGCCGCTCCAAGAGTGGCCGTCGTCATCCGACGAGCGAAACCCGATCGGGGTGTTTTCGTGCCGTCCCTTTTCCCGGCTGTATTTGCTGGGAATCGGCTGGGTGCCGAAAGCGTAAATGCGCTTGCTCCCCCTTGGGATCAGCGGGATGAACCCGTGCTGACTGTAATCAATGTCAAACGCAATCGCCGGGCCTTTCCACGTTTTGCCGTTGTCGCTGGAGCGGTAGGCGATCATGTCGTTCACCTTCCCGCTGCCGGCGGCGTAATGGTTTCCCTCCGGAAACATCAGCAGCAAATCCCCCTTCGGGGTGCGCACGCCGCGTGTCTCAAAGAGACCCCGAAGCCCCTTCTTCGCCGTGTGCAAAACTTGGCCTTTGAGGACTCGATGGCGCAACAGACCAAGTTGCTTGTCGGCAACCAAGCCGCGAGGCGGTTCGGCGAGTCTGACGTTAAGCGGGGTTTTCACCCCAATCGAAAGTTCACCGACAAGCGGGCTTTCGGCATTGATTTGATGAGGCCCACACAAAAGCCCGGCCAAAGACAAAGTGGCAAAGAAAAATGGACAAACCCGTTTCACTGCGCGGAGACCCTCAATTCCATCGTCCCTTATTTCAAGTGGATTCAACCAATATCGCCCCTTGGTTAAGAGGTGTTATTTGCATCAATCAACCATTTTTCAGTATACAGACCTCTCTCGGTGGCCGGAACGAGACCGCTCACGCCCATCCCATCAACAAACACAGAAAAAATGCTTGCACGCCTTAACTTTGTGTCACAAAGTGAATCCGTGAACGCTAACTGGGCTGAGGAAAATCTCAATACAATTCGCTGCCTGATGGAACAAGCCAGCGTCTATCGGCGTGCGATGGCACCCGTGGCCATCGTCGTGGGTTTGATAGGACTGACCGCCGCAGGACTGGCACAGACCGTTGACTGGGCCGGGCCGGGCCGTTTTGCCGGCTATTGGCTCGGAGTAGCTTTTGTGGCGGCGATGGCGGCCCTGTTGTTGATCCGGCGACAAGCACTGAACAGCAAGGAGGATTTCTGGTCCCCACCCACCCGCCACGTGGGACAGGCAATGATACCGCTGCTTACAGCCGGTTTGGGGCTAGGTTTGTTGGAGATTCTGAATCAACCGGATGCTCGGGACAGTATTCGCCTGACAGCACTTTGGATCATCCTGTATGGAGGAGCGTTGCATGCGGCGGGATTCTTCATGCGTCGAGGCATCAGGTTGTTGGGTTGGATTTTTGTCATTATTGGCTCTTTATGCCTTTGTTTTCACGAGTTGGAACAAACGCCATGGCTTAACGGGAAGCATGCCCATTTGCTGATGGGCTGGGCTTTCGGAGCCAATAACTTGATGTACGGTCTGTATTTGAAGCTGACTTCAGAACCCTTGGACGCCGAGTGAATCCGGATACGTTCCAGCAACTGGACAAAGTGATCCATGAAAAAAGTCGCATGGCAATCATGTCGATGCTTGCGGGGTCACCCGAGTTGTCGTTCACGGAATTGCGGAACTCGCTGAAGATGACTGACGGCAACCTGACCACGCATATTCGGACGCTGCAAAAATCCGGGTATGTATCGGTGTCCAAGAGTTTCCGTGAGAATCGCCCGCTGACCACTTGCGCGCTCACGGTAAGTGGCATAAGGGCTTTCAATGATTATGTCAGTCTGCTTGAAAGAATCGTAAAGCAGGCACAACGATCAAAGTAACAATCAAAATGAACAAAATCGGATCAATGAACCAATTAACTTTGCAACACAAAGCGAATATCACCGTTCGACGAGCGGAGCATCTTGGAATGTGCTTTGGGGTTCGCGATGCCATAAAGCTTGCCCGAAACAAAGTTGCAGAACAACCCATCACCGTAATGGGCGAACTGGTACACAACACCTCGGTGCTTGATGACCTGAAAAAGCGAGGTGTCCATTTTAAAGACGAACCAGAGCAAGTGGAAACGAGATCGGCTATGATTACGGCTCATGGCGCTTCAAATCGACTTCGTTACCGCGCAAAGGCGGCGGGCCTGCAGATCAGTGATGCCACCTGTCCTTTGGTAAGTTATGCCCATGAGCAGATTCGAAAGCTCTCGGATACAGGATACCATCCCATCATCATTGGCCGTCGTGGCCATGTGGAGGTACGCGGATTAACGGAAGATTTGGCTGACTACGATGTGGTTTTGAACGAAGCGGATATTGATACCCTTGCCGAATATCCCAGTTACGGCGTAATGGCCCAAACCACCCAACCGATCACCCGGGTTCGGATATTAGTGGACTACATGCAGGTGCGGTTCCCACATGCGGAGGTCCGGTTTGTGGACACCGTGTGTCAACCCACCAAGCAGCGTCAGCAGGCAGCAGAGGAACTGGCGAAACAATCTGACGTGGTACTGGTTATTGGAGGTGCGAACAGCAACAACACTTATGAATTGGCCCGGACTTGTTCCAGGTTTTGTAGGCGCGTGCATCATGTGCAAGGGCCGAATGATATCCGGGCCGAATGGTTCTTCGATACGGATACGCTTGGGATCACGGCGGGCACATCCACTCCGGATCAACTCATAGATGCAGTGGTAAACAGAGTGTATTCTATTTCGAGTTTGAACATTCGTAAGGTAAGCTAAGTCCGTAATGGCTTCTTCAGGAGCATGAATCCTTTCGCGAACCCTCTTAAGAACGCTGCCGCCCTTTGCCGAGGGGAAAAGCAGTTGCTTACCGCCTGGATTGAAGGGAGTCATCGTGGATCCATCCCGTTTTGCATCGCTCTTATCACGTTGGGATGTTGCTCCTACGGATTCACCATAGGCCTCCGGCATGGTTCGGAGATGGCATTCTATGTGGCCCTCAAATTGCCATTTATTATATTCCTGACATTATTTCTTAACGGCATGCTCAATGCCATGCTCAGCCTGACCCTCGGGAGTGGAATCGGGTTTCGAAAAAGTCTCCAGTTCCTTCTCACGGGATTTGCCATTATGAGCATCATCCTAGGAGCACTTAGCCCAATCAGTTTCTTTGCCACTCTCAACATGCCCGAGCCGGGAGCTCTTGGCGATGCAACATGGCATAGCGCCAACCTCCTGCTACACACCTCCCTGATTGCCTATGCAGGCATCCTGGCTCATTCACGATTGCTCCACTATGTTCGTGATTTTGCGGACTCCCCTAGCGCCGGCACACATACTTTTCTGGCCTGGCTGATAGGCAATCTTTTTGTCGGCGCTCAAATTTCATGGATTTTACGCCCTTATTTCGTTTCCCCTGGACTGGAAGTGGAATTTCTCAGGGTCGATCCCTTTGACGGAAACTTCTATGAAGCGGTGTTCCGCGCCATTCGCAACGTTACTAACTTTTGAACCAACACTTAACTCCAAATAATACTATGACTAAAGAAATACAATCGGATACATACACACCACCGCCGGTTCTATCCAACTCCCCGAAACACGATCTGAACAAGGGCTACGAACCCCTTGAAGGGGGTTGCACACTCCCCAACCTAATCAACAAACTCCTAAAGAAGCCTCTTTCTATTATTCATGAGCTGGAAATGAAAAAAAATGCCGGCAAGATCACATGCCTTCTTCTTTTGATTGCAACCGTGTCCTTTTCTGTTTTCGGGGTCATAGTCGGTACCTTTTCTTGGGACAATCAAATCTGGGCCGCCCCTCTCAAAATCGTTTGCGGATTACTGTTTAGTGGAGTCATTTGCCTGCCCAGTCTCTATATATTTACCTGTATGGGCGGTCTGGACGCCAAGTTTTCTACAGTGTCCGGCATGCTCTGCGCACTGATTGCGCTATCAGGACTTCTGCTGGTTGGGTTCGCTCCCGTGGTCTGGCTATTCAGTGTCTCAAGCACCTCAGCTACCTTTCTCGGGTTTCTGCTCATTGTACTCTGGTTGATATGTGCCTGCTTCGGGCTATCCCTTGTCTTCCGCTCCGGGCATGCCCTAGGAATGACCAATACGGGCCACTTCGCCGTTTGGTGCCTGATCTTTTTGTTGGTCACTCTCCAAATGACGACAACCCTTCGCCCCATCATCGGCAGCGAAGAAAAACTGGTTAACTTCGAGGAAAAGAAATTTTTTTTGAGCTACTGGTCCGAGCAAGTGATGCAGGAACGCTGAGGCTTGGGTTTTTACATATACAGCAACAGGAACATTAAAATTAAAACCAAGTAAAATGAAAAATTCCATAATCACAACAATCGCAGCCGTACTGTTGGCGAGTTGCGGAAAACCCGGAGATATTTTGGCAGTATCAGCTATAGGAGACATTAACGCTGTCAAGCGGGATTTGTTGAAATCCACATTGGTGGTCTACATGGGCGACAACGGTTTTCAGTTTGGTGAGCAAGGCTTGATCGACAAACGAACGGCATACGAAGCGTCGATGCGCATACCGTTTCTGATGCATTGTCCCGATGTTATCCAAGCTGGGTCGGTGATAAGGAAGGTTGTTGCTAACATTGATGTGGGGGCGACGCTGCTTGAAACTGCGGGGGTTTCTACTCCGAAACAAATGGATGGCCGCAGTTTCTGGCAGTTGGCCAAGGGCAACGACATCTCGTGGCGCGACTATGTGCTCTACGAGTATTTTTGGGAACGTAACTATCCGCACACGACGACGACCCACGCCGTGCGTGGGGAGCGTTTCAAATATATCCGTTACCACGGGCTTTGGGACACGGATGAGTTGTACGACCTTCTCAACGATCCGGACGAAACAACCAATCTCATTTTCGAGCCGGAGCACAAGGAAACCGTAGCCCTGCTGAACAAGCGTCTCTTTGAGTTCCTGGCAGAGAGCGGGGGGGGCGAGTTTGCGCTTGGCTCCGGACCGTGGGCCAACGTTTCCCAAACGGCATCCGCAGCGCTCCGAGGCGGCGGATTTTCCAAAACAATTTTACGGCACGCGCGAATAATTTAACTTACTTGACCAAGCGCAGCTTGACGCTTGGCCAAGCGGTATTAACCATTCCCGCCGATTTTTACCATGTCAGAGGAACTGAATTTTTTACCGAGTTTGACCGGCTCTTTTGCCAAGCCGGCTGCTGAAAATCCCACAGTGGAAATGGTCGAGGCCGCCTACCGTCATCACGGTTTACACTGGCGGTATATCAACACGGAAGTCGGCCCGGAGAGTTTGGGCGCGGCGGTTGCCGGTGCCCGCGCCATGAATTGGGCCGGGTTCAACTGTTCGCTGCCGAACAAGGTCGAGGTGATCCAATACATCGATGGCTTGGGAGAATCGGCAGAGGTGATTGGTGCCGTGAACTGTGTCGTTCGTCGTGGGGACAAACTCATTGGTGAAAACACGGACGGCAAAGGCTTTTTGAAATCGCTGGAAGAAGTCGTCGATCCAGCAGGTAAACGCGTCGTCATGTTTGGTGCCGGCGGAGCGGCTCGAGCGATTGGTGTCGAAGTGGCGTTGGCTGGTGCGACTCATATTAAGATCGTGAATCGCTCGAAGGATCGCGGGCTGGAATTGGTCGCGTTGTTGAACGATAAAACTCCGGCAGAGGTAATATTTGAAAAATGGGACGGTGATTACTCGGTTGCGAATGGAGTTGATGTCGTAATCAATGCCACGTCGATCGGCTTGTATCCTGATATCGATGCTCGCTTGGCTTTGAATTTGGATTCGCTGTCAGCGGACATGGTGGTGGCCGACGTGATTCCGAATCCACCGCGAACGAATTTCGTCAAGGATGCCGAGGCACGCGGCTGCAAGGTGCTCGATGGCTTAGGTATGCTTGTGAATCAAGGTATCACCGGCATCGAATACTGGACCGGCGTGACGGTGGACGGCATTGTGATGCGCACCCGCCTCGAGGAATTATTCGGCGCTTAGGCTCCGTACGGGGTGTTTTCGCCTTTCCATGGTCGAGAATGCTACGTACCGTTGGGCGTCAACATTACAGCATAATGAAACTGGGAATGATTAATTCGGCTTGGGAACAGCATGGCGTTGGCCTTGTGGATGGCCTCAGGAAAACCAAGGAATTGGGCTTCGACTGTGTTGATATTTTCGAGGACCCGATGGAGCCGCAGGCCGCAGACCGCATCACCGAGATCAAGCAGACCTGCGACGAACTCGGACTGCCGATCATCAGCGTAGTCGGCGTAAGCGTTGGCCTGGTGGATTTCAACCTGTCGGTTCAGCGCTTCCACGTCGAGCGCTGCAAGCGCTACCTCGACATGGGTGAGACATTTGGTGCGAAAAACTACCTGCTCGTCATCGGTGAATACATATGGCAGAAAGAGGTCATCCCGCCGGAGGAGCAATGGCGGTTCGCTGTCGAAAACTGCAGACTTCTTGGCGACTACGCCGGCGAACGCGACCTCGAGATCGTCATTGAGCTTGAGCCGTTCCACATGTCGCTCGTCAACAACATTGCCGAGATGGATCGCTTCCTGACCGACGTGAACAATTCGGCCGTGAAAGCGAACATCGATATCAGCCACATGGTGCTGAGCGACAGTCCGCCCGAGTCGCTCGCCGCGCTCAAGGGCCGGGCCGGGCACGTGCACATTTCCGATTGCGACGGCAAGGTACACGGCGATCTGCCGCCAGGCCGGGGAGCAGTGCCGTTCGAGGGCTATTTGCAGGCGATCAAGGATTTGGACTTCGACGGCGCGATCAGCCTCGAACTCGAATACGCGCCCGACCCCTCCCAAATCGTCGAGTGGGTCACTGAGGCATATTCTGCAACTGACCGCTTGATGTCTGCCATAAATCTGCGTAATTAACCCGCATGTCCGACGACTGGAAAACGAAGTTTCGGGAACTGTACCAATCTGCGCAGGAGCGCTACCGCGCCGGGAACACCACCACGCTGACTCTTTTTGAGGCCGATGAGGTCTATTTTCTCGCCACCATTGGCTGCTCCTCGCGGGAGTTGTTTGACTTCATCGAGGACAGCATCAAGTGGGACGACGTCGAGTACGACCAGGTCGAGGGCGTCACAGAGATTCGGCGTGACCACTTTGTAAACACACTCCGCAGCGAATCCGCCACGACGCAACTCGATCCCGACGCGATCCCGGCCAAGTCGGACGAAGTCGATGGCATCGCTTGGCTGCCGCGCCTCATCGTCAAGGCTCGTGCCAAGCTCGCAGGCGAACTGCCACCCGAATTGATGTACGGATGTGGCGGCGATCGCCCGTTCCTGCGTGAGCACAACTCGAGCCTTGTCGATTTGCTGCGCGTCACCCTTGAAGCCGGCGACGACGACCGCGCGATCATCGACTACCTCAAGGGCTGCTCGGCCAAGGGCTGACTCGTCCCCCGGTCCATTGCCACGCAACGACACCAACGGCGTGATTCGGCTTCGCGGCGTCCGCCACAACAACCTCAAGAATCTCGACCTCGACCTGCCCAAGGGCAAATTGATTGTGTTCACCGGCCTGAGCGGTTCCGGCAAAAGTTCGCTCGCCTTCGACACGCTCTTTGCTGAGGGCCAGCGACGCTACGTCGAGACGTTCTCGCCGTACGTCCGGCAATTCTTCGACCGGATGGACAAGCCGCAGGTCGATCGCATCGACGGCATCCCGCCGGCAATCGCGCTAGGCCAGCGCAACACCGTCCGCACCACTCGCTCGACCATCGGCACGATGACCGAAATCTGCGACCACATGAAAAATCTGTGGACGCACCTCGCCCAATGCCACTGCGACCATTGCGGTGAACCCGTGACCCGCGACGAGCCGCTTGGCATTTGGAAGGCGCTGCTCGGCAGCCAAACCGCCGAGGCGCTGGTCACGTTCGACGTGCCGTTGTCGGACAGAATCTCACTAGCCGAGTCGCTGCAACTCATCGGCAAACAGGGCTACCGGCGCATCGTCGATCCCACCGCAAAAAACAAGCGCGGCAGACTGCCGGAACTGCTGCGGATCGAGGAGGCGGCCAAGCGCTTGGCCAAGCGCAAGCTCACGTCGCTGACCGTCGTGCAGGATCGCATCCGCTTGGCCAAGGGCAGCCGCGCGCGGTTTCTCGAGGCGGCCGGACAGGCGTACCAGTTCGGCAAGGGTCACCTCGCCGTTCACACAGAAGTGCTTGCTCAACAGCGATTTAGCCGGCATTTCCACTGCGCCGCGTGCGACGCCGAGTACCGCGACCCGTCGCCGTCGCTGTTCAGTTTCAACAACCCAGTCGGCGCCTGCCCGGAGTGCAAGGGCTTCGGCCGAATCATCTCGATCGACTACCGGCTCGCGATGCCGGATCTCACCAAGTCGATCGCCGGGGGCGTTGTCAAGCCGTGGCAGACCGGGCACGGCGTCGAGTGCCAGCGAGAGATGATGGCCGCCGCGAAGCAGGATGGCATCCCGACCGATTTGCCGTTCAACAAGCTGCCGAAAAAAGCGCGCGACTGGGTAACCCACGGCGAGCCGGACTACGGCAAACCGGGCCGCACCTGGCCCAACTCATGGTACGGCGTCGCCGGTTATTTTCGTTGGCTCGAGAGCAAGGCTTACAAAATGCACGTCCGCGTTTTGCTCTCGCGCTATCGCACTTACACGACTTGCCCGGCGTGTAAGGGGCAGCGTTTCAAGCCGGACTCGCTCCGCTTCAAGCTCGACCCCACCGGCACCGGTGACTGGCTCACGCTCTCCGATCTTTACCGGCTCCCCATCCGCGACGCAGCGGGCGTGATCGACGAACTCGCCGACCGGCTCGACCTCAACCGGGCCGATGCACTCGCGCCGGTGTTGGCCGAGGTGCGCGGGCGGCTCGACGCGATGGTGCGCATCGGCCTTGGCTACCTCACGCTCGACCGGCCGACGCGCACGCTCTCCGGCGGCGAAACCCAGCGCGTCAACCTCACAGCCTGCCTCGGCTCGAAACTGGTCAACATGCTTTATGTGCTCGACGAGCCAAGCGTCGGGCTGCACCCGCGCGACACCGAACGACTCGTCGGCCTGCTGGAAAACCTGCGCGACCTCGGCAACACGCTCGTTGTCGTCGAGCACGAAACCGGCGTCATCCGCCGGGCCGATCACGTCGTTGACCTCGGCCCGGGACGCGGCGAGCGGGGCGGCGAAATCGTGTACAACGGCCCCGGATCGCGCCTGGCCAAGTGCCGCGCCTCGCTCACAGGCGCGTACCTCTCCGGCCGAAAAAAACTAGAGCCGCCCCCGGCCCGCGCGGTGACCGCTCGCACGCCCCGACTGCGCTTGGCCAAGTTTTCCCGAAACAATTTGAGCGACTTCGCCGTGGACATCCCGCTTGGCCGCTTGGTTTGCGTGACCGGCGTCAGCGGCTCCGGCAAAACAACACTCATTCGCGACGGCCTGCTCCCCGCCCTGCGCGACAAGCTCGGCGGCACGCCGGCGGACGCCCGCTTGGGCAGGCTGACCGGCTGGCGGTCGCTCGAGTCCGTGATGATGGTCGATCAGTCGTCGCTGGGCCGCACGCCGCGCTCGAACCCGGCCGTGTACATCGGCGCGTTCGATGACATTCGCAAACTGTTCGCCGCCAGCCCCGAGGCCAGGGCGTTTGAGTTGCCGGCCGGGGCGTTTAGCTTCAACTCCGCGCAGGGCCAGTGCGGCCACTGTCGCGGCACCGGTTTTGAGAAAATCGAAATGCAGTTTTTGAGCGACGTGTTCATCAAGTGCCCCGAGTGCAACGGCCGCCGCTACCGCGATCACGTGCTCGAAGCCAAGCTGACACCGCCCTTGGCCAAGCACCCGGCCTGGAACATCGCCGATCTGCTGGACGCCACCGCCGACGAGGTGATCGCGTTTCTCGACGGCTACCCCGACTCGCGGCCGGCGGCGCGGGCGCGGGCCAAGCTGCAATTGCTGAGCGACGTCGGCCTCGGCTACCTACGACTTGGCCAACCGGTGAACACCCTCTCCGGCGGCGAAAGCCAGCGACTGAAACTCGTCCGCAGTCTCGCCGAAGCGCATAGCAAACGAACCGCCACCGGCCCGACGCTGTATCTTTTTGACGAACCGACAACCGGTCTGCACTTCGACGACGTGCGGCTCTTAGCCAAGGTGCTGCATCGCTTGGTGGACGAGGGCCACTCGGTGATCGTCGTGGAGCACAATTTGGATTTGATCCGACAAGCGGATTGGGTGATCGACCTCGGCCCCGAAGCCGGTGACGAAGGCGGCCAACTCGTCGCCCAAGCCACACCCCCCACCCTCGCCAAAAACAAACAATCCCACACCGCCAAAGCCTTGCGCGGCGCGTGAAAACCTAGACTTACTTTAAAATGTGATTGGCAAAAAAAGGCCCGAAGGGCCGACATGAGTTCCCGGGGCAACGCCCCGGGAACCAAGTCGAAATAATTCAACGCCCTGAAGGGGCGGCACCCAATTCAATCCCAAACATAACGTTCATCAAATTGAACGGCGTATTTTTTTCAGTAGCCGCCGGTATTCATCCTGAAACGAAACTTTTCGATGATGCTCGGTCTGATTGGCAATGTACGTTTCCAATGCGGGGCGATGCGAGGGACTTACCGAAAAAATGGCGTACCCTGTTTGCCAACTAAATTTGGAATAACGAACACCCTTCGTTTTAAGCCACTTGGATGAACCGGTTTTAATTTCCTGCACCAACTTCGCCGGAGCGATGGTCGGGGATGAGAAATCAGCAAATGGATGTGATCCGCAACCGAACCGGCATTTAAGAGGCATCCGGTTTTTTTCTCAACAATCCCGCAGATGTAGGCATGAAGATCATCACGTTTGTCATCCGACAACCACGCCTCCCGATTCTTTGTGGAGAAGACAAGATGGACGATGATTTGTGCGAGGGATTGGGACATGAGTGCCGCGCTGTCAGGGCTTGCTTGTTTATGTGGGGCGGTTCCCCGGGGCGTTGTCCCGGGCTATCGCATGGTGCCCCTTCGGGGCTGAGAACAAGTCAGTCTCATAGAGTGAAAATCTCTCCGTCGGGGCTGTGAATGGATCAGTCTCACGGGGTGACAGCCTCGGAGTGGGTTTTTCATCAGGCGGCATGGTGAGACTTTCGGATTGAACGGTCAACACCTGAAGGTGAGATGGCCGAACTTGGCGCCGATGATGCCGCTTGGCCAAGTGCATTTTTTTGTCGCGGTGTTTTTTCCGGGTGTCGTACGATGTGTGCCGCGCTTGGGCTTATGCAATTCGGATCGCTCCAACTGAAATCCAACCTGTTTCTCTCGCCGCTGGCCGGGTACACGAACCTGCCGTTCCGGCTCGTTCTGCGCGAGGTGGGCGGCCTGAGCCTCGCCACGACCGATCTCGTCAACGCCCGGTCGCTGCTCGAGCGCAACACCAAGGCGCTCAAGCTCATCGAGACGAACGAGGCCGACAGCCCGTTCGCGGTGCAGTTGTTTGGTGCCGTGCCGGAAGAGATGCGCGACGCGGCGCAGTACCTCGAGTCGATCGGCGTGGACTCGATCGACATCAACATGGGCTGCCCGGTGCGCAAGGTCTGCAAGACCGGCGGCGGCTCAGCGATGATGACCGAGTTGGACAAGACCGCGCACCTCGTGAAGACGATGGTCAATGCGGTGAAGTTGCCGATCACGGCCAAGATGCGTCTCGGCTGGGATGACAACAACATCACCGCACCCGACTTGGTGCGTGTGCTCGAGGGTGTCGGCGCGGCGGCGATCTTCATTCATGGGCGGACACGCGAACAGGGGTTCACCGGGACGGTGAATCTCGCGGGCATCCGCCAAGTGGTCGAGGCGGCGCGGGGTATCCCGGTAATCGGCAACGGAGATATTACCACGCCGGAATCGGCCAGGCACATGATGGACGTCACCGGCTGCCACGGCGTGAGCACAGGCCGGGGCGCGTTTTACAACCCGTGGATTTTCAAGCACACCGATCACTATCTGCGGACCGGCGTACTGCTGCCCGAGCCGAAATTTGCGGAGCGGGTGCAAGTGATGCGGAGGCATTTTGACCTGATGCTGGAGGTGTTCGGAGAGAAGCGCGGCTGCCTGATGTTCCGCAAAGTCGCCCCGTGGTACGCCAAGCGCTTCGGCCCCGCGAAACCGTTCAACAAGGCGATCGTGCAAATCTCAACGCGGGAGAATTTCGAGTCAGCGCTGGCTGACTACCTCGATTGGCGGCAGCAGTTTGTCAGCGCAGACGGGGAGCTCATCGAGCGCTATCGTCAGAAACCAATGATGCCGTCCTTTATGAAGAACGATGACGAACCTTCTGACGCGAAGCGAAAGGCCATCCCCGTGCCCAAGGGCCCGGTTGAGGTGTGGTAAAAAAATCCCGCGGGCCAAGGCCAGCGGGATTTATCAAAGCTTGTTAATAAAAAATTATTCACCAGATGAGGGCCGTCTCGGACGCTGACCGCCGCCACCTTCGCCACCTTCGCCACCTTCGCCACCACGTGAGGGACGCTGGCCACTGCGACCTTCACCACCACGTGAGGGACGCTGGCCACTGCGACCTTCACCACCACGGGACGGACGCTGGCCAGATGCACCCCCTTGGGATCCTCCGCGCCCCCCGAAATTTGGACGCAACTCGTCTTCGGTCAACTTGCCATCCTTATTCTTGTCGAGCTTCTTGAGGGCTGCAACGGCACCCTTAATTTCCTCAGAGGAAATCTCACCGTTGCCATCACTGTCCAGCGCGGCCATCACAGGGAACATCCGCAGAAAACCACCTGGGCCTCCCTGACCACCGCGGCCACCGAACTGTGATCCACGCGAACCACGCTCACGACCAGCTCCGGACGGACGTTGACGACGCTCGGCACCCTGACCCCGCTCACCAGCCGCTCCGGACGGGCGTTGACGACGCTCGGCGCCCTGACCCCGTTCGCGACGTTGTTCACCAGCCGCTCCGGACGGGCGTTCACGACGCTGAGCACCTTCACCCCGTTCACGCCCACCGCGTTCCTGCGCGATTGCATCACCTACCATCATGCCAAAACATGTGACAGCCATTACTAGTTTATATGTCATCTTTTTCATAACACCAAATCAATGGTCTGCTTCAAATATACGATCCACCCTGCAGGTGGGTTACAATTTTAGTACACCCACGGCCGAGCTTGCTTGATGGATAAAGTTCCATCCTTCGTAATCTTGAACTCAATTTCCATGGCAAATTTTGTGTCTTCCAAGGTTGTCCCGTATAATTTACTGAACTTACTGTGAATCTTGCCCAAATACCGGTTCATCTGCTCGAGTTGGCCCTCGGTCATAATCAACTTATCATCTTTTAACTGATTGGACTTGCGCATCACCTTGTAATCACTTGGCCGCCACCAATCCAACAAAAGTTCTTCAGGGATTGAATCAGCGTCGGGATTGGTCACCAGATTCTCGCCAACCTGAGTATTGAGGTAATAGTTGCCCTTGGTCTGGTACAGGATGTCGTCGGTAACCGCCACACCATTGGCCAGTTCGTCGGAAAAGTTGAGGTGAACGAGCACACCAATGGCTGTGGTGAAGTGGTCGATCCGGTAGAACGTACGCTCCTCAAAGGCGCGGAAGTTCCACAGGCTGGCAAACACCTGCTTGATCGTCTTGGCCAAGTGGCCCTCGTCCGACTTGTGAGTGAACGAGTCGTACAAGCCGGCGCCGCTGAAGTCGGGGAGATCCTCGTTATTGGTGCTTGAGCGGCAACGAATCCCTTGGCCGTTGGTGAAGGACTGCTGCAGCTTGGCCAAGTCCCCCATCATCCAGCCGGGCATGCTGCCGGACTTGACGAGTTTACGGAACGCCTTGAGTTTTTTGATTTGGTCGTCGCGGTTTTTTTTGAACAACTCGCTGCCCAACATTGCACGGGCCTTGTCGTACAGGCCATTGTGTTTCATGAAGGCATCGTAAAAGTGAAACGGCACGGCGTGGCCGCTGGGCACGGTGCCCTCGGGGAAATCCAGCGTGTGCAGCGTGGCGAGGTTGGTGGCCTTCACGCCGAATGCTGCTGAGTCTTCAAAGCCGATTTTGTCGAGCGGCTTGATCTCCTTAACGGACAGGTCACGCTTGGGTGTCTGCACCTTGGCCGGGCGGATGGCAGCGAAATGTTTGTCCACCTCGTCGGCCGATGCCTCACGCAGTTCGTAGCCGTTGGTGGTGACCTTATAGTAAACAAATTTGCCAATCAGCGAGGTGATTTCCTTGTTTTCCGCTGCACCGGTAATGAACGCGTTCGGGACACTGTCCTGAATCGCTCGCAGGTTGACGTGCGAGAGTGGCGTCTGTCGCATAGCAGTGATCACACCAGCAACTCGCGGCATTTCATTCGGCAACGTCTTGTAGATAACGACGTCTCGTGAACTCGGCAATTCGTCGGTCTCAATGAGGCGCAACCGCCCGTAAGACTCCTGCGTGTTCAAAGGTAGGAAACCTATGTCGCTCTCGAGGTCTTCGTCGAGCACCACGGGAAATTCGGCGGCATCGTACAGATCCTTTTCATCAAAGTAGACCGATCGGGCACGTGGCATCGGATAATAGCCAAGTTTACCTTTAAGGTAAGGCATATGTTTGGTCAGCATTTCGTACGAGAGCTTGATGCGCTCGAATGGATAGCGATCATTTGGCTCGTACTCGAAAGTGAACATGCCCGGCTGGCCGTTGGGCGACTTCTTGAGCGGGCGATAAACAAGCACGCCGCGCATTGAGCCGTCACCACGCTGGATTCCGATCTGGCGCATGAACATTGGATGCCCCCGGTGGGTCTTGGTGTTGATGAAGTACAACACCGGTTCTCCCTTGCCCACATCCTCGATCTGGAACTTCACGAACTTCCAATCTGCAAGATGCTGATCGACCATCACTTCGGGACCTTGATAGGAAAGTTTTTCAAACATCTCTCTATCCGGGATTGAGGCAACACCGTCCTTGAAGTCGAGCTTCCCCGGCGGGATACGCTCCATCTCCGGCTCATTGCCTCGCTCAAAGGCCCGACCACCTCGGCCCCTGCTGCTGCTTCGACCACCCGGACCACCAAAACCGCCGGGGCCCCCGAAACTGGGGCGTAGTTCATTACCGTCGATTTTGCCATCACCATTTTTGTCTAGTGCAGTCAGGGCTTTCTCGGCGTTCTGTATTTCTGCAATGGAGATTATCCCATCCTTGTTTTCATCCAAAGCGGCCATAACAGGGATATTAGGCCTCATTCCGCCGGGACCTCGTTCTCCACCTCGCGAAGGCTGCGCCTGCAATGTGAACGTCACGGCAAACACCACGCCAACTGTCTTGAACAGGATAAGTCGTTTCATAAAAAACTGCGGAAAATAGATGCCTGTTTTCGCGATAAAGTTACAACTAAAATCAATTGATAATCGGCTCGATGCACGCAGGTGCCTCGAAGCGGGGGTTGTTCATCAGCGGCGTGACGTAGTGCCCCCGCATCGACTCGTCGTCGAACGGCTGCAGCAACTGCTTGAGATCGGCTGCTTGGCTTTCGGCCGAGAGCCATCGGTCGTAGTCGGCGGGATGCACGATCACCGGCATACGGTCGTGCACGCGCTTGGCCAAACGATTGGGCGTCGTGGTGATGACAGTGAACGTGCACAGCGTCTCGGCTTGCGCTTGGCCAAGGCCCGGCAACTCCGGCTCGTCGGTTTGCTCCGGTGTCGTCCACGTTTCCCACAGTCCTGCGAGGCAAAACAGGTCGCCGTCGCGCATTGAGTAGTAAACCGGCTGCTTGCCGCTTGGCCGCGATTCCCACTCGTAATAGCCATCCACCGGCAACAGGCAGCGTCGCCGCCGAAACGGCTGCCGGAAGCTCGGCTTTTCGTCGATCGTCTCCGCCCGCGCATTGGCCAGCTTGGCCCCGATCGACTTGTCCCTTGCCCAAGGCGGGATCAACCCCCACCGCATCGCCTCCAGCCGAACATCGCCAGACGCTTGCACGGCAACGAGCGCATCCTGTGTCGGCGCAAGGTTCAGCCTGGGCGTGATTGTCGGCGCTTGGCCACGAGCCTTCACTCGCTGTTTGATCTTCTCCTTTCCGGAGCCTTGAGCCACTCGACAACACATGCGAGAAGCAATGCTGCCCCCGGCGCAACCGAAAAACAATTCAGAGATTGATCAGCGGGTTGCGAACCTTGAGTTGCGGGAAGGAGAGAAAATCGCGATCCGCCGTCCAAAGTTCCCGCACGCCGTGATGCAAACAAAGCGCCGCAATCCGCGCATCGTGAACGCGGGAACCGGTCACCTTTGAGGAAGTCACGACCTTACGGAATTTTTCATAATACCCATGACTCTCGGAGAGAAATTGCATGCGAGGAGCGCCCATCATCGATTCCACAAACTTGAACGCTTCAGAAAGAGTTGAAGGGGCGTCGAAGATTTTTTTGTTTGTGACGACTCCAACAAATTCATGGACACACGGCCAAGGAATGGCGCAGGCGTCGTTGCCCTCGAACAAAGGCTTTAACACTTCAATCGCTGTTGCGTGGTTTTGAGATTCGGCGTGGTGTGAGTAAACCAGTAGATTTGTATCAACCGCAATCATGCCCCGCGTCCCCGGTATATTTCGTCACGAAACTTTTCCCAGGGAGCATCCTTGAACTCATCCGTGAGTTCCCCCTTGAAAGTGACAAGATCCCATATCCATTTCTTCGCCGGCTTTTCCTCCTGCTTCTCCTTCAGCATCTTTCGGAGGCTCTCCTCGGTCAGGGAGCGGAACGTGGTTTTCTCCTCGCGAGCCAGTTTCTGGACGCGATGGAACAAATCATCAGCAATTTCAACAGTCGTCTTCATAACACAGCCACCCATACTCAAAGATATGGGCACCCATATCAAGTGTTATTTTTGAGAAACAAGTTATTTCAGACCTTGGTCGCCTTTTCCATAGTTAATGTTAGAAATGAGGACAACGACAGCGGCGATGTTGGTGGTGATAAGGAGAGCGGTTTCTTTGGTGGTTGCCGGGTAGTTGGGGAGGGATGACGGCGGAGAGTATGCTGATGAGGATGGTGGCGGCGGTGACCGCAGTAGCGGTGATGACTTTGCCGCGTGGGGCAATGTGGTGTAGGCCGGCAGCGATCAGTATGAAGCGGCGATGGTGGCTACGAAGTAGTCGAGGAGGATGGCCGTGTCGTAAGTGTATCGATTGATTATGAATGCCGAAATGTAAGGGATAACGACGGCGGCCAACCATGAGCCTGGCAATAGGAGGAGCCAGCGCAGGGCTTCGATGGCGCGGGCTTTAGTTTTTTGGGATCATTTGGTGTTGGTGGGGATGATTATGCGGCGAAGGTGTGAACGTATCCTTTTTGGAAGTGGCTTGTACACACGCGGGAGAGGGCGTTTTCGCTGACGAATAGGTTGCGGGATCGAAAGGCTGGTGGGCTTTCCTGCAGGAGAACCGCTCGTAGCGTCGCCATAGAAGAGGCGAACCACGGGCGATGCAGCTTGCGGGTGTCATCAGAGGTCCATGCCGGAACGTCAAAGGCGTGGATGCGTGCCAGCGATGGCGGCGGCGCTTGGGTTGGCGTAAAACTCGTCGAGAAAGTTTGCCAAGCAGCGGTCGAATGAATCTCCGCCCAATGTCCACTCCGCAACTTCCTCTAGCGTGGTTGGTCTCATGATGATTCCCCCTCAAACAGGCAACCTTCACCGATGACGCCCTACTGGCCGAGTTCATCGGAAAGCGAACCCAAGGCGTGCAATATAGCCTCTTGGGTCAAACCGGAACCAGTTGGTTGTGTCGCGCTCATAACGCGTGGGGAAGACTAGCCCGGAGGGATGATGCCTTCCACCCTTGCCTTCACATCTTCATCCATTTTGATGAGAGGGGGCCATTGTCGGGGGTGGCCTTCGGCGGGGAGTTTTTTTGTGGCATCGATGCCGAGCTTGGTGCCGACGGCGATCTCGGTTGTGGCGTGGTCGAGGACGTCGGCGGGGCCTTTTGTGAAGATGCTGTCGCGCTGCGGGTCGGTGCATGCGCAGAGGCGGAAGAGGACTTCGCTGGTGTTGTGCACGTCCACTTCGGCGTCGACGATGATGATGTATTTGGTGAACATCATCTGGCCCATGCCCCAGAGGCCGTTCATGATTTTGAATGCCTGCATCGGGTAGGTTTTCCTGA
>Ga0208879_1000191_pt1 | contig 66271 bp, 55 predicted proteins | sample Knorr_S15_td_Bot_FD_185605 | JGI IMG/M metagenome (GOLD analysis project Ga0208879, IMG submission 185605) | Marine microbial communities from Southern Atlantic Ocean transect - Knorr_S15_td_Bottom_ad_5009_LV_A (SPAdes) (version 2) | ecosystem: Environmental > Aquatic > Marine > Oceanic | place... | reverse complement strand
AAAAGAAATAACAGATCTTACGTAAGCGTTGTTCCCTTCGCTGAGTAATTTCAACTCTCTTTCATATCAAAAGGCTGTTTCGAAAGAAACAGCCTTTTTTTTGTTGAAGTGAATAGTCTCCGCTTAAGTTTCTAAAACGGTAAGTCCATGAAATATTCGTAAATTTAGAATTCAATTTGATAATCTGATTTTATGAAAACGATTTTACTAAGACTATTCACTGTTTTTTCTGCTTTTGCATTCTCTCAGAGCAATATAGATTTATACAATAATTGCGCAGGAGGACGTTCTATTGCATTTTTAGATATTAACAATGTGAGAACTCCTCTTAAAACTTCAGGTCAATATTGGGGCGATTATAATACTGGCATTTTTTATGAAATCCCTAAGGGTTCAGGTAAATTCTCAATGTTTAACGGAGCCATATGGTTGGGAGCAACAGATGAATACGATAACATTAAAGTGGCGGCTCAAACTTTTAGACAAAAAGGTGATGACTTTTGGCCAGGACCTTTAGATACGGACTCAACCATTAGCCATAGTACCTGCGCTGCCTACGACCAACATTATAGCGTACTAAGGTCTCAAGTACTCGCACATAAACGAGCTTATGAAAATGACGAATTAGATAATTACCACATTCCAGCATCCATTCTTAACTGGCCTGGGAATTATTATAATGAACCCACAAAACCGCTTGCACCGTTCGAAGACCTGAATAACAATAATGTGTACGAACCCGAATTAGGGGAATACCCAGCATTCGATTTCGACAAAACTAAAGATTGTAGAACCGATAATATACTTATGGGTGACCAAAGTATATGGTGGGTGATGAATGACGTAGGGAATATACACGCACAATCTGGCTCTGAAACCGCTTTAGGAATAGAAATACACATACAAGCATTTGCAATCAGATCTAACGATGCACTAGACAACACTTCTTTTTACCAACACAAAATCATCAACAAGTCAAGTCAAGCGCTTTTAGATATGTACTTTGGTAATTTTGTTGACGCCGACCTTGGTGACTATCAGGATGATTATGTAGGTTGTCATGTTACCCAGGGTCTTGGCTACACCTATAATGGAGATGAATTTGATGGCACCGAAGTTGGTTATGGCGAACACCCTCCTGCAATTGGCGTTGACTATCTTCAAGGTCCAATCGCACCATTAAATGACGGCATAGACAACAACTACAACGGAGAGGTTGATGAAGAAAATGAAGACTTAAGAATGTCGGTTTTTAAATATTTCTATAATATAATTAATATACCAATAGGCACCCCGGACAATGCGATTGACTACTATAACTATTTAAAAGGATTGTGGTTGGATGGAAGTCCTCAAACACATGGCATACATTGGTCTTCTTCCGCAGAAAACCCTACCAATTACATGTATCCCGGCACAACAAACCCGGCATACCCAAATCAAAACTGGACAGAGCAAACTGAAGGAAACGTCCCTTCGGACAGAAGACACGCCATGTCTACAGGACCCTTCACGCTAGAACCTGGGCAAATAACTACAATTACGACTGCGGTTGTATGGTCGCAAGATTTAACTGAAAGTGTAAACCCACATTTAGCATCATTAGAAAAACTGTTAGTAGATGATGAATTTGTACAAACAGCCTTTGATGCCTGCTTTGAACTCGACTGTTCAAAACCGAGGTTTGAACTTTTTAGCTACGAATTGATAGATATAGAACGAAATGCTTGCAACACCAAAGCCGTACAATTTTATTACCCCGAAGAAACAGCCATTTACCAAACCAATTCTATTTTATGGCACTTTGGAGATGGGAATACTTCTACTGAATTTAATCCCTACTACGAATTTGAGGAAGCAGGCACATACGAAGTACTTGTTTATATTGAAAATGATTGCGGAAGTGATTATGGTACTTTTAAAGTGGATATCCCTTGTATTCTCGAAGACGAAATCAACAGTGTGAAAATTACACGGATTCAAGGAATTGGGAACGGAAACAGAATGGTAGAATTATCAGATGAAAGCATTGATAAACTACTTGAATTTTATACGCAAGACACTCTTTCATACAAAGTAGGAAGAGGCCCTTTTCAAGTACATATAAATAACCCACTAATTGCTGAGCAAGGAAATTACCAACTCCTATGTATTAACGAACTCAATAGTGAATCTTCGTGGATACTCAAAAACCTAATCACCAACGATAGCCTTGAGTTTACGAGCTACAGAGATGAAGTGCAAAACAAAATAGAAACTCCATGGGGATTCGACATACAGGTACAACAAGTGGGGGATACAGGTAATGGTACAAATAAAAATGGTGCCATCGGAATCAACACCATTGGACCTTATGAAAATTGGTTAGATTTCATACAAGACAATGATGAATATATCTATCTAGATCGAACTAGTTTTTCTCACCCAAAAAACTGGATACGAGCTGGCATTGATAACAATGACCATTGGGGCTTAGATAATGCTGAGTATTTCGAAACGGAATACAAGGGCGAATGGGCGCCATACAGAACACTAGCAAACAATATAAACGGCAACTTTAAACACGCTCTAGCTTGGGATCTATTCCAGCTCATGAGCATGTTAAAACACACCAACAATGTCGATGTAGTTTTCACCAAAGACACCAGTAAATGGACTCGAGTACCTGTTATTGAAACTGGAAATATAGATGAGAACGAGCGATTAAACCTGAAAAATTTACCTTCGGTAGGTAAAGATGGTCTTCCTGATGGAACAGGAAATGGCTTTGGATGGTTCCCGGGATATGCACTAGATGTAATACAGGGTAAAAGACTCAACATCATGTTTGGGGAGGCTAGCGAATTTACAGATGATAATGGAAATGATATGCTTTGGAATCCTACTGCAAGAGTAGATAGCGGCTATATGTATGCAGAACTTAGCGATGACCCAACCGATGAATATAAGGTGATTTTTGGAGGTAGACATTATATCTACATTACGAAAACACAATATATGGGTGAAGATGAAACCTTACACCCTCAATACTCACAGTTAACTAGTATGTCATCAATAACCTCCAAAAGAAAAATTTTTAGCGAAATTTCATGGGTCAGCATTCCTTTAGGAGTATACAATAGGACGCTGCTGTCAGAGGATGTAACCATACAACTAAGAGTCAATCAAGCTTTTCAAGAATCCGAAAGCTATACCACAGGGGAAACAGGACTTCCTATATACCAATTTAGTATAGACCGAAATGATTATTACAATCCAATTGCTGAAAATGAATTCTTACTCTTTCCTAATCCGAGTACCGAGAATATATTCTTAATCCTCGATAACGATTCTATTTCTTCCATTTACACCCAAGTATATGCCAGTGATGGTAAACTGGTGCTGGAGTCTAATCCACAAGAAAACGCCCCCTTACAAATGAATGTATCCACACTACTTCCAGGCATTTACCACTGCGTGCTATATGGAGATGGCAAAAGAATGAGTGGGCAGTCTTTTGTTAAACAGTGATTTTGGTTCGCTATAGCTAAATTAATTCTCATTCCTTGATGGGTATTACGCCACAATGGGATTCTTAAACGAGCTCAGAATGAAGCTGTTTAAAAAACTTTCACCTCTGCTTACAAGCTGTTTACTAGTAAAATCTTATTTTTGCTAGCCTAAACGAAAGCACATGTTACAAGTAGCATATATTAGAGATAACAAAGAAGAAGTAATCCAAAAACTAGCAATTAAAAACTTCGATGCTAAAGACATCATTGAAGAGCTAATTGTTTTGGATGAAAAAAGACGTAAGACACAGGCTGAGAATGATGATACATTAGCAGAATCGAATAAGCTATCGAAAGAAATTGGTATGCTTTACAAATCGGGTAATGTTGATGAAGCCAATGCTAAAAAAGCCGAAACTGCTGACTTAAAAGAAAAGTCGAAAGAATTAGGGCAGTTACTTTCTGATACTCAAGATGCGCTACAAAATAAGCTAGTACAAATACCGAACATTCCTCACAAATCCGTTCCTGCAGGAAAATCTGAGGAAGATAATATAGTAATTAGTCAAGAAGGAGAAATCCCAAATTTAGGGGATAATGCAAAACCTCACTGGGAATTAGTTGCCGAGAAAAATATCATAGATTTTGAATTAGGCGTAAAAATTACCGGTGCCGGATTCCCTGTGTACCGTGGTAAAGGGGCAAGACTACAGCGCGCTTTAATCAACTACTTCTTAGACAAGAATACGGCAGCGGGTTACGAAGAAATAATGCCTCCTCTTTTAGTAAACGAAGCTTCAGGGTTTGGCACAGGACAATTGCCAGACAAAGAAGGACAGATGTATCACGCAACTGTAGACAACCTCTACTTGATCCCTACGGCAGAGGTTCCGGTTACAAATATCTTCAGAGATGTAATTGTAAAAAAAGAAGACTTACCTATAAAGTGCACTGCCTATACACCATGTTTTCGTAGAGAAGCAGGGTCGTATGGTAAAGACGTTAGAGGTTTAAATAGATTACACCAATTTGATAAAGTTGAAATTGTACAAATTCAACATCCAGACGAATCGTACAAGACTTTAGATACGATGGTGGAACACGTAGCAGACATATTGCGCGAGCTTGGCCTACCCTTTAGAATACTTAAATTATGTGGTGGTGACATAAGCTTCACCTCTGCCCTAACCTTCGATTTCGAAGTTTACTCCGCCGCCCAAGAAAAGTGGCTTGAGGTAAGTTCGGTTTCTAATTTCGAAAGCTATCAATCCAATAGATTAAAACTTCGTTTTAAGGATGACGACAAAAAGACAACACTTTGTCATAGTTTAAATGGCTCTTCTTTAGCATTACCCAGAATAATGGCTGCACTGATTGAGAATAATCAAGATGCCGACGGAATAAACATTCCTGAAGTCTTAGTTCCTTATTGCGGATTCGATAAAATCTAATAAAAAACCGTAGCTTAGGCTTCGGTTTTTTTATGATGTACAAAAATGTATTCTACATAGCGCTAAGTATAATATTGACTTCTTCCTGTCAAGAAATTAATATTAATAAAGAAGTAAGCTATACCTCACTTTTAGACTCTGTCCTTGTTTTACAGCAAAAAAGGATTGAAAAAATCGACACGACTAAGATTAAGTCTTGTCTTGGCAAATCCGAACAACGAGTGAAACTATTTGAAAGCCCAAGTCTTAATGCTTTCCAGAAACAATGGCTACAGCACGAAAAAATAGCCTACCTACATATTGCGGAAACCCTTAAAGGATTCAACCTTCTTGTTGATTCAATACATAGAGAATTTAACTATACACAAGCACAAATTCTAGCTCTTAAAGAAGATCTAATTCACAGACATCTGAGTAAAGAAAAATTCAAACAGTACTTTATAGATGAACAAAAAGCCTTGGCAGAGTTAGGGTCCTACACAGAACATTTACACTCCATTTACAACAATAGTTTTTCAACTTTTGACTCACTAGAATTTAAACTTCAAGGGATAATTACTCAATTAAATGCACTTCATAATGAATATATCGAGACAGATGAAGACTAAACTATCTATACTTTTCATCATCCTTTGTATTCCTTTTATTGCTCTAGCTCAAAAGGATAACAAGGCCTTACTTGCGAGTCAATTTCTGAAGTCGGGAAACTACAATAAAGCAAGTCAGTTATACAGTAACCTATATAAAACCCACAAATCTTCTAATTATTACCAAGAGCTATTAAATTGCTATTTAGCCTTAAACAATATTCCACAAGCAGAAAAGCTTGTAAAAAAACACAGTAAAAAATATGCTAAGAACAGCTCCGTATTAGTAGACTTTGCGCATGTGCTTACCCTTAAAGGAGAAGAAAAGAAAGCACAAAAAAAATTCAAAAAAGTATTTGAGCTACTAGAACAAAATGATCAATTTGTTGGGATTACTGCGAATAAACTCACCAAGTATCAATACCTAGAAATGGCGATTAAAGCCTACGAAATAGGGCTTAAAAACCCATCAAAAGGATCCTTCAGATTTCAACTAGCTCGTATTTATGGGCAAATGGGAGATGTTGAGATGATGTATACGAATTATTTAAAACTCATCGTCACCAATAAAGCCTACCTGCAAAGTGTGAAAACAACTTTGGGCAGAACGGTGAATAATGATCCCGAAAACGAAAACAATCAACTCTTAAAAGCATTACTTCTAAAAAACATTCAGCAGTATAACGACGGAAATATTAACGATTTATTGATCTGGTTGTTTATACAAGAAAAGAACTTTGAGGCCGCTTTTGATCAAGAAAAATCCCTAGATCAAAGACTGGGGTTAAATCAAAAGAAGGTGTTTGAATTAGCTTCGATTTGCCGTAAAAACCATGCATTTAATACTGCCCTTAGTTGCTATAAATATATAGTAGAATTAGGGACTATATCTACATACTATTTAGACTCTCAGCTCGCCATACATCAAGTACAAAAAGAAGTGTTGGAAACTGCATTAGATACACAACACCAACAATGGCTCGATTTAGAATCTGACTTTATAGCAGGGCTAAATAAACTCGGAAGAACAAGCTACACTATACTCCTACTAAGAGATTTAGCACAAATTCAAGCTTTCCAAATTCACGATATTAACAAAGCCTCAATCAGTATTCAAGAAGCCCTAGGCATTACAGCAGCGAGTACAGAAGATCTAGCAGAGTGTAAACTTGTATATGCAGATATCCTCCTTCTACAAAATGAAATTTGGGATGCAATCCTCTATTATTCTCAAGTAGACAAAACTTTTAAACACGATTTATTAGGGCATGAAGCTAAATTTAGAAGAGCTAAGATATCATATTATCAAGGCGATTTCGATTGGGCTCAGGCACAATTAGATGTACTCAAAAAATCCACGTCTAAACTCATTGCAAATAACGCAATGGAACTGTCGCTCTTAATTCAAGACAATCTAAATTTAGACACGACCACGGTTACTATGGAGATATTCTCTCGTGCTGATTTATTAATTTATCAGAATAAATTAAACGAAGCTTATCATACTCTTGACAGTATTGTAATCTACTACCAAGGGCATAGCTTAGTAGATGAGGTGCTATACAAACAACATCAAATAAAAATGTCTCAGGGTGAAATTGAAGATGCTAGTGAATTACTAGATCAAATCATTAGCTTCTTTTCTTTCGATATATTAGCTGATGATGCTAAATTTGCACAAGCTAAATTGCAAGAAGTCTATTTTAAGAATATAGAACGAGCAACAGAGCTTTATCAGGATATTATGACGAATCATCAAGATAGTTTTTACCTTTCGGAATCTAGAAAACGCTATCGAATTTTAAGAGGAGAATAAGTATGATTATCTATAACGTAACAGTAAACATTGAAGAATCCGCAGAGCAAGAATGGCTGGCTTGGATGCAAGAAACTCATATTCCTGCAGTAATGAAAACAGGGATGTTTATATCGGCTAAAATGGCACAAGTTTTAATTGAAGAGCAAATGGGTGGCAAAACTTATTCGATTCAATATTCTTGCGAGAGTCATGCTAAGCTAGATGAATATCAAGCGAAGTATGCTCCGGAATTACAGCAAGAGCACACGCAAAAATACCAAGGTAAATTTGTTGCCTTTCGTACATTATTAGAAGTAATTAGTGAATTCTAGGATGAGAAAAGTAAGAGCTAAAAAACACTTAGGACAACATTTCCTCAAAGATCTATCTATTGCAAGAGCGATAGTTGATGGCTTAAGTAATGAAGGTTATGAAGATGTGATCGAAGTAGGTCCGGGAATGGGGGTGTTAACACAATACCTCTTGAAAAAAGATTTCACCACTCATGTCATAGAGCTCGATCGTGAATCTGTAGCCTATCTGCAAGCTCAATACCCTCATTTAAGCCCTAGGATTTACTCAACCGACTTTTTACAGCTCGATCTGACGACGCTTACTCGGAATCAGTTCGCATTAATTGGAAATTTCCCTTACAATATTTCCTCTCAAATTCTATTTAAAGCCCTCGAGTATAAAGATCAAATCCCCGAAGTAGTAGGGATGTTTCAGAAAGAAGTTGCCGAGCGAATCGCCAGTGGCCCTGGAAGTAAAAAGTACGGAATAATCTCCGTTTTACTTCAAGCATACTACGATATAGAATATCTATTTACCGTACATGAAGACGTTTTTGACCCACCACCAAAGGTGAAATCTGGGGTGATACGCTTGAGACGAAACAACAAAGAAAAGCTAGATTGTAACGAGAAATTTTTCAAACGAGTGGTAAAGCAATCTTTTAGTCAACGTAGAAAAACACTTCGCAACTCACTTAAACCTCTAATTGGCAATAGTGGATTCGACGACCCCTTACTAAAGCAACGAGCTGAGAGATTATCCGTTGAAGATTTTGTGTACCTTACCAATCTGCTTGAAAAAATTCAACCATGAAATTTGAATTAACGAAACAATTTCTTAACGACGTTATACAAAAACTTGATCGCCAAGAATTTGAATTGGTAAAAAACAAGTTGTCGAAATTACATAATGTAGACATTGCTGAGCTTATCGAAGAGCTCGATGATGAGCATGGGAAAATTTTGTTTGAACTTTTTGAAGATGAAGATTCTGCAGAGATTCTTATTGAGCTAGATGACGAAAACCGAGAAACCGTATTAGAAGATCTTTCTTCGCAAGAAATTGCGGAAGAGCTTATAGAAAACCTCGATTCTGACGATGCGGCAGACATCATCGCAGATCTACCTTCCACTATAAAAGAAGAAGTCTTAGCTCATATTGAAGATATTGATCATGCTAGCGATATTGTCGACCTTCTTTCGTACCCTGAAAATACTGCCGGTGGTTTAATGGCCAAAGAGCTAATACATGTAAATGATAAATGGTCGGTATTGCGTTGTGTTCGCGAAATGCGAAAACAAGCCGAAGAAGTAGATAAGGTATACACCATTTATGTAGTAGATGATAATGAGATTTTATTAGGAACGCTCTCACTTAAGAAACTTCTGCTTACGCCAGAAAAAACGTACATTAAAAATATATACAATGAGAAAGTAATCTCTGTAAAAGCCAATTCTGATGATGAAGAAGTGGCTAATATTATGGATAAATACGACCTTATTGTACTTCCTGTAGTAGATGATTTAAATCGTTTGATTGGGAGAATCACGATTGATGATGTAGTGGATGTGATGAAAGAGGAAGCAATGGAAGATTATAACAGAGCTTCTGGTATTTCTGAGCAAATTGACTCTTCTGATAGTATCCCAACACTAACCAGAGCACGATTACCCTGGCTACTTATCGGATTAATGGGTGGTATAATGGGTGCACAAGTAATAGGGCTTTTTGATATTAAAAACAATATAGAACTGGCTCTATTCACTCCTCTTATTGCTGCCATGGGGGGTAATGTGGGCGTGCAATCGGCTGCCATCATCGTTCAAGGATTGGCAAGTAACAGCCTTGGAATGGACACTTTAAGCCAAAGACTGTTAAAAGAATTAGGGGTTGCCCTTCTAAATGGGATCATTTGTTCTGCTATGGCTATGGCTATCACCTACTTTTTAGGTTACCCAAGCTCCATATACCTCACTGTGAGTATCTCTATTATGGCTGTAATTATTTTTGCAGCACTCTTTGGAACCTTTGTCCCTCTAGCCTTAGATAAATACAAAATTGATCCTGCATTAGCTACAGGCCCATTTATTACAACAGTAAATGATGTACTTGGTTTATTCATCTACTTTATGATTGGTAAACTATTTTTTGACTTATAATGAAAGTGCTTTTTATCGACAGTGTACATCCCATTTTAGAGGAACGTCTTATGGCGATGGGCTTTAAATGTGACCACGACTATGAATGCTATAAGGAAGTGCTTATGGCAAAACTTCCCGAATATATTGGTTTAGTACTTCGATCGAGAATACCCATAGATGAAGAGGTTCTTGCTGCAGCAACGAAACTTAAATTTATTGCCCGTTCGGGAGCCGGATTAGAAAATATCGATTGTACAGAAGCAGCACAAAAAGGCATACACCTCTTCTCTGCTCCAGAAGGAAATAGACAAGCTGTAGGCGAACACTCCATAGGAATGCTCTTAAGTCTATTTAATAAACTCTCTTTAGGGGACAAAGAAATCCGCTTTGGCAAATGGAATAGAGAAACCAATAGAGGCATTGAACTAGCAGGTAAAACTGTAGGAATTATTGGGTATGGAAATATGGGTAAAGCATTTGCGAAATGTTTATCTGGATTCAACTGTACTGTATTAGCTTACGACAAAAATAAAAAGACTATTTCTGATGATTATGCCTGTGAATCAAGCTTAGAAAATATTCAGGAAAAGGCAGATATTATTAGCTTTCACACGCCCTATTCACCTTCAACTCATCACTATTTAGGCGAAGATTTCATCTCAAAAATGAAGAAGCCTTTCTATGTGATCAATACATCTCGTGGAAAAGTAATACACACCGATGAGCTGGTTAAAGGCTTAAAGTCAAATGAAATTCTAGGAGCTTGTTTGGATGTACTCGAATACGAAAAGTCGAGTTTTGAGAATATGTTTGACAATAATAATATGCCCGAGAGTTTTAGATATCTTGTTTCTTCTCCGAAAGTTCTTTTAAGTCCACATGTAGCCGGATGGACTACAGAATCCTACAAAAAGCTTTCATTGGTTTTAGCCGACAAAATAGAAAAACTTTATAGTTACTAGAGCCCCTTTATCGGTATCCAATACATCCTTTCTCATTCGGAGAAAATGCCGTTTAATTCAAGGAAGCTACCTAAACAATACTTGAATCGTAGTGCGATTTTTCTGACTCAATAAAATCTCTTTATCGGCAATTAAATGACTCATATCCCCATTTTCTGAATGACGTACCGTTAATAGCTCTAAACCCTTATTGTATTTAACAATAAAGTGTTGAGACAATTCGGTGATTAAGGCTTCAAATTGCAAATCGTCAATATCTATGGCTAAAGAACAGGACACAGCCGAATTCTGCACAATATTCACCTTAGCATTGTAACTACCTAGTATAGCAAATATGGCTGAGAGGTGATTTTCAACAATAAAATCCAAATCACTTACTGAAATTGACAATAGGGTTTGATTCTTTTTTAATATGTAAAAAGCCGTCTCGGGTCGAGTAATTTCGTTCTCTGCTATCCAAGTTCCTTTTTCCTCAGGCTTTAAAAATGATCTTACTTCTAGTGGAATATTATTCTTTTTTAAAGGCTGCAAAGTTTTTGGATGAATAACAGAAGCTCCGTAAAAAGCGAGTTCTATAGCCTCCTGATAAGAAAGGCTTTCGAGCTTTTTAGCATCGTCAAAATACCGAGGATCTGCATGCAACACCCCCGCAACATCTTTCCAAATAACCAGTTTCTTTGCAGCTAATACCGATGCGAAAATTGCAGCACTGTAGTCAGAACCTTCTCTCCCCAAAGTAGTGGTGAAGTTTTCTGAAGTACAACCTATAAAACCCTGTGTAATCGTTAGCTTATCTCTACTGACAAGTTTATTAATTAGCTCCGTTGATAAATCCCAATCAATATTGGCTTGTTGGTATCTATTATCGGTTTTAATAACATCTCTAGCATCTAGCCAATTATTGTTCACGCCAATTTCATTGAGGTAAAAGCTCACAATAGTAGTAGAAACTAATTCGCCAATAGAAACAATTTGATCATATTCATAGGGGTATTCAGGTCTAGGCACATCTTCTAAAGCCCATTCCACTTCTACAAATAAATTATTTACAGCATCAAAAACTGGATGCCCTTCATGAAACAATTCGCGAAGAATGTTAAAATGAAACTCCCTTATCTTATCTACTTGATCGAAAGCATCGTCTTGTTTAAGATAAAAAGCTCGCGCAACACCCTCTAGCGCATTGGTCATTTTTCCCATAGCAGAAATTACAACCAATGGATTGTCATTCTGATACTTCTTAAGAATACTCGCTAAATTTTTTACGCCCTCAGCATCTTTTACTGAAGCACCACCAAACTTAAAGACTTTCATGTGCCATCTAATTTCCAACAAATGTAAAATATATGACTCAATACCAATTCTCAATTTCAAAAAAAGATCATTTTATACTACTATATTATATTTGACGAGGTACCTGAATATTTTTTATGATCTTAAAATCTTGAATTTAATGATGGATTGTCAATGTTTTATCCATTCATCACTTAAACCAATATGTATCCTGAAGTGATTTTTGAAGAAATCACCTATCAAATTCTCATAATAACAGATTTTACATGAATACTAATCTACCAGAATTGGGGTTTAATGGACTTGGAGACATTCAAAACAACCCTGTATACCTAATAAAAATGCATGAGAGATGCATTACATGGAAAGGCTAATCAGATAAAATACTATGAAGCCGATATGTTTTTCTACTTAACAAGTCTTCAAGATTATTAGCATTACCTAAAACCTATTCTTGTAATCACCAAACTTCCTCTCAATATCAGGATTTCTCTCCTTTCTATCAAATTGAAAACGCAGTGCAATTTTATATGCCATCTTCTCAGCGTTTAATAAATCAATAGCTAAGATATTATATGTACTCAACTGCATGTCGAAATTCCCAAAATGCAAACCTAATCCTAGGCCAAAATTATTATACGACTTATCGATTACTTGATAGTGTACTTGAGTCGAAAAGTGTGAACCAAACCGTCTTTGATAAGCTAAATTTATCGAATTATAAAAAACTGCCTCGTGATGTATACTGTGTAACATTAAAGAAAATGCCTGCTTAAAATCTATTTTATAATAAGCGCCTACAAAATATTGCTTAGGCAATGCGGTACTATAGGTAGTATATAAAGTATCTACAGAAAAAAGATTTGTCAGGCTATCTAATGTCTCTTGAATGTCATCATTTATACTGAGCTCCTCTTGATCTAAATCTATCAAACTCTCCAGACGAATTAGACTATCACTCTCAATGCTCAAATTATTTTGTTTATTCCATGAAATTGACCCTACATCCTGAATCGAGGCTAGAAGTTTAAGCCGATTATTCAATTTATACTCGAGCCCAAAATCAAAAGCATATCCTTTATTCTCTAGATAATCCTTAGCTCTATTTTTATCTATAGAAGAAGTGTGTATGAGTATATTCTGATCTATTTCTGAGTATAGAGCCTCGGCATTAATTGGTAAATGAGAATATAAATTAATATCAAATTCCTCAAAATAAACACTTGCCAATCCTGTTAATCTCTTCACTTTTATTTCAAATAATAATTTCGAATTCACCTTTTGGGCATATGATAGTATTAGACTATTATAAGCCATAAACCCATTACCAATCCCAGGCTGTAATACATTTACACCTAAGTAATTTGTATTTCCTTGAATAAGGTAAGACAGGAAGTTATGATTAAAATTTACATCTAAATGAGTCACTAACTGACTAGAAAATGAAAAATAACTCTTTCTTTTGCTTCCTAATTTCATTCCAATATAAAAAAGTTCAATATTAGAATTTGAAACGATGTTGACATGGTCGTCTAGATTAGAAAATAATTGTGGTATACTGATCAATAAAGAATCATCAGAGCGTTTTAAAAGGGCATCATTAAGGGCAAAAGGAAGATCAATCCCAGCATACAAACCCACCTTTATAACAACATCTTTATTTGGGAAATAAACAGGGGATTGTGCCCACGAATTTATCGTAGTGTCATTCTCGAGATGATTCTGTGCACAAATCATCATCGGAAACATACATATGAATATCAGAATTATTCTCATTGCCCACCGCTTTCAATGTCTAACACCAAACCTAAAGCCATCTTAAATCTGTAGTCAGTATAAATCTTTACGGAGTTGGAATTGTCGTTTATGGAGGACATTTTCACTTCAGCATAAATACGATTCGCCTCTACAATGGTCTCCATTTTAGCATTTGTTATTTCTATAAGTATATCTAAAATTTCCGGCGATACAATATCCCCATTAGCATTTATTTGTCCAGAAGAAACTTCGTGAATTATTAAAGAATCTAAAATTGTGTTGTTTACACTGTCCATAAAAAACAATCCTATATCAGCAGATAAAGGAAAGCCATTACTAATAAAAGCTCTTAAACCAAAGTGATCCAGATCGTCTATTCCTTCTATTGACACATCCATAGTATCACTCAAAACTAAATTACCCACACTAATATCTACTGGGATATCCATTTCAAATCCGATCACAATTTCCGAACCTGAATGAATGAAATTAGGTTCAATTTCCCCATTAGGATTGGTAAGCACCTCTCCGGAAAACACCATTGTATGTGGTTGAATATTCACCAATTCTACTATAGAGGAATTGGTCGAGTTAAATTCTGTTGTCGTATTTATTGTTTCATCTCCGCCAAGTAAACTAGGTGAATTGATGCTAAAAGGAAAGGCATTTAAATTTTGAACTTCACTATCCGTTTGTCCTTCAAAATTTAAATTTAATTCTAAGGGAATTCCAACATTGCTAGATGTAGTGATATATAACTTAGGATCTACCAATGTAACTCCACCACTAAACATATCCATAAATTCAGTGTCGATTATTACAGAATCAACACTTACTACTTCTAATTGTTGTCCAAAATACCCTTGAACATACGAAAACTCCATCCCTGTTAAACTAATGTTTAACTGCACCAAATCTTCGCTATCAAAATCTAATAAGTCACCGTTTGATTCTATATTTCCAAAACAATAAAATTGTATTTCATTTACACTCTCTGTCATTACTATGCTCGCACCATCTAAAACCCATTCTATACTAACTCCGCCAGAACTTTCAGTATTTTCAATTATAAGAACTTCAGTAAACGATGAGCCATCAAGAAATAAATTAGGTATTTCAATCATCACTTCAATGGGATGATGAGCAGTAGAATTATAACTTATAGCTAATATGCCCGAAGAGAAATCTATATGGCTGAGTAGCACATCATCGTCCAAATTAAGAGTCATACTACTTGAATCTGCATCTAGTTCAATATCTGGAAATACAATATTCCCAGAGTTGACGGTCATATTTTGAGCGTATATGGAACATATTATTTCATCCGACAAATTAAACGACAACCAAGAGTCTTCGTTACTTGGGTCTAGGCCAGAACCGGGAGAGGTGAATTGTAAAATAACAATAGACAATTCGTTATATAAGGTTACGCCTTCCATAGACACTTCGGAGCCAACTACTTCGCCCACTGCAATGTCTGAAAATGAAAACTCAGCAATAATCTCCTGACTTATAACATTCATCAAACCCAAGCTCAAACTCTGAATTTCAATAGCTAAAGTATTGTACAGTTCAAAGTGTAATACGCCAGTAGCAATATCTAAATATTCGAAATTATCAAAAGCTTCGTAGAAATGTTCTCCTCCAAAAACTGAATTCAACGGTGGGAAGTAAGCTAAGGGTAAAGCTGCTGCCTGTATAATTGGCTCAGCTATTTCGGGATCCATTTCGTTAGCCATAGAACCTAAGGAAACCCCGATAGTAGATTCAAAATCATCTAACGCTACTATTCCCACAACCATTTCTCGATCTATAGATTGATCGCCATTAAACTCAAGTAAACTGTCGCCCATTATTGTTTTAATATTCTCATCTCTGTAGAGTACCCTCAACAAATAATCTTCATCTACCACTAGATGCTCATCATCTGGAAGCACATCTAAAACTCCAACACTAAGATCTATTAATGGAATAATCCACTCTGCATTAACTTGTACATCTGCTATAGTAGATAAGTCTTCTTTTATACATGAAGTCAAGAAGAGTAAAAGAATGAAATAGGATTTTAATTTGGGTATTATCATAATTCTCACTGAAGATAAGTGAATTATTTAAAACAAAAAAAGCTTACTCCTTCGAGTAAGCTTTAGTGCGGATAGAGGGAGTCGAACCCACACACCTCACGGCACTAGATCCTAAATCTAGCGTGTCTACCAATTCCACCATATCCGCGGTAAACTCACAAGCCTTATGACTTATGCGGTTGCAAATGTAGAACTATTTTCTTTTTAACAACCAAAAAAAAGTTATTTATTCTCTTTTACTCATTGCATGGAAAGCCTTGATTTCTTACATTTGTTTTTATCTTAAAATCACTATGCTTACACTAGATCCAAAAGAATTAAGTACGAAAGACTTACACGGTTATTTACTAGCTTCGGTAGGTCCTCGACCAATTGCTCTTGCAAGTACAATAGACGAAAATGGAAGAGCTAATTTAAGCCCCTTTTCGTTCTTTAATGTCTTTAGTGCAAACCCTCCAATAGCGATTTTTTCTCCCGCTAGACGAGTGCGAAATAATACCACAAAACACAGTTTAGAAAATGCGGCTTCTACTAAAGAAGTCGTAATAAATGTGGTGTCTTATGATATTGTTGAACAAACCTCCCTTTCGAGTACTGAGTATGCCGAAGGGGTAAACGAATTTATTAAAGCGGGCTTTACACCTCTCAAATCAGATTTAGTAAAACCCTTTCGTGTAAAAGAATCACCCGTACAAATGGAGTGTATTGTAAAAGATATTATTTCATTAGGTGATGAAGGTGGTGCTGGGAATTTAGTGATTTGTGAGATTGTTAAAATGCATGTTTCAGAGGCTATTCTGAATTCGAATCTTCAAATTGACCCTCATAAAATTGACCTGGTTGGGCGTATGGGTGCCAACTGGTATTGCAGAGCTTCTGGAGAGTCTATCTTCGAAGTTCAAAAGCCAAATACTAAAATTGGTATTGGTTATGATCAGCTGCCAGCTCGTATTCGTAATAGCTTTATATTAACTGGAAATGATTTGGCTAAATTGGCAAATGTTGAGAAAATTCCTTCGGCCGAAGATGTTGAGAAATTCAAAGAAAATACGGATATTGCACACATCTTACACACGGCTACTGATGATGAGGAAGCTAGAGAAGAATTACACTATCACGCTAAGAACTTACTAGAGAATGACCAAGTAGACGAAGCCTGGAGTACACTATTAATTGACAAACTAAACCGAGTATAAAATGAGTAATTTATCTGTAGAAGGAAAAGTAAAGCGTATTCACGATGAGCAAGTGATTAGCGACCGCTTTAAGAAGAGAGAATTTGTAATCGAAACGGAGGAACAATACCCTCAATTTTTGATGTTTCAATTGGTTCAAGACAAAACTAACTTAATCGACCAAGTAAACATTGGTGATAAGGTGGAAGTGTTCTTTAACCTACGAGGTAGAGAATGGCAAAAAGACCCATCAGCAGAAATTAAAGTATTCAATACTTTAGATGCATGGAGAATTCAAAAAGTTGAAGCAATGCAAGCTGCTGATATCCCTAGCGCAGAACCAATTGCACCAGCTGCTGCTGAAGACGACTTACCGTTCTAGAAATAGAATTAATAACTTTCAAATCCCCTTCGAGAACTCGAAGGGGATTTTTTTTTGAGTTTACTTTTGAATCAACAACACCCACGCCTCCACTATGAGCTTTCCTAAATTCCAAAAATGACATCAGTGTTCATTAAAAATCATTCCCGATTGATTCTAAACATCGTCAAAGCCAAACTAATTTTAAAATTCAAATGAATACATTCGTATTCTAATCTCTAATATATGAATCTTGCCAAAAGCATTGAACAAAAATTTAAGTCCCTACTGCCTAGCCCATTTACTATTGCAGTACTTTTAACCTTCTTAAGTATGTTACTCGCTTTAGTATTCACTGGAGACACAACACTAGGGCTTGTTAATCGAGGTTTAAACATACTACTATATTGGGAACAGGGTTTATGGAATCCATCCTTAATGGTTTTTGCTATGCAAATGATGCTTATGCTCGTTTTGGGGCATGTATTAGCGTTAAGTAAACCCATAAATACAGCGATTGAATACATGACCTCATTTTGTACCAACACAGAAAAGGCTGCATTTTGGGTTTGTTTACTAACGCTATTAGTTAGCTTATTTAATTGGGGTTTAGGACTCATCTTCGGAGCAATTTTTGCGCGAAAAGTAGCCGAAAATGCAAAGGCTAAACAATGGCTTCTTAACTACCCTATTATTGGTGCTTGTGGATACTCTGGATTAATGGTTTGGCATGGGGGTATTTCTGGGTCAGCACCTATTAAAGCTGCCGAAACAGGGCATTTAAAATCATTAATGACGGGCATTTATACGGATAGTCAACTAGCTGAACTCCCCAATTTATTGAGCTATTCAGATACTGTATTCTCTACCATGAATATTAGCCTATCGATTGTCCTTTTAATCGTACTACCGACCTTTATGTACTTTATAGCTAAAAACAGTAAACCAAAAGAATATATAATAGATATAATAGACATCAAAAATCATGTGCGAGTTCTTAAGGGTGCTGAAAAATTGGATCACTCTAAAATCTTAGCTGGGATATTAGGTACAGGGATCATAGCTTACGCATTTTACAAGGCCATCATTCTACCCGAAACGTTTAATCTAAACTTTATCAGTCCTAACTTTATTAACTTCTCTTTATTGGGATTTGGCATCCTATTACACGGTAACTTTAGTCAGTTTTTAAAAGCTATTGATAATGCGATTGGCGGTGCATCAGGAATTCTAATTCAGTTTCCTTTATATTTTGGTATAATGGGAATTATGAAACATTCTGGAATGATTAATCACCTATCAGAGTTTTTTGTAGCTATTTCAACAGCTACTACATTCCCGATTTTCACATTTATAAGTGCTGCAATAGTCAATATATTTATCCCCAGTGGCGGTGGACAATGGGCTATACAGGGTCCTATTATCATTGAAGCTACTCAACAATTAGGACTGAGTCTTTCCAAAAATGTAATGGCGCTAGCCTATGGCGATCAGTTAACGAATATGCTTCAACCTTTTTGGGCACTACCCCTATTGGGAATTACAGGATTAAAAGCAAAAGAAATCCTTCCATATACCCTAATGATTATGACGATTGGCGCAATCATATTTATAAGTGGATTGCTAATTTTCTAATGGTCGGCGGAAGCTATTCCTCAAAATGAAAAGTGGTGACTGGTGAAATATTTAATATACTAGAAATTGCAAACCATTCAGGCATAACTATTATTCATTCATCATCATTAATTAAGCACTAAGCTCTCACATCTAATCGCTCTCTAAGCATATTTCCCACCAACATAAATGCCAATACCAACAACATAATTGCCATACCAGGAGCTATCGCTAAATAAGCTTTATCAAGAATAATATACGAGTAGTGATCTTTAATCATAGCCCCCCAAGAAGGCATGGGGGCCTGGGCACCAATACCCAAAAAACTCAGCCCTGCTTCAATTAATATTGCAGACGCAAAGTTGGCTGCAGAAATAACAATAATAGGACTAATAATATTGGGTAGTATATGACGAAACATGATTCTAAAATCTCCAAAACCCAAAACCTTTACAGCCTGAATATACTCCATCTGTTTTAAGCTCAAAACCTGTCCGCGTACTACACGAGCAACTTCGACCCACATTGTTAGGCCAACAGCAACAAACACCTGCCAAAACCCCTTTCCTAATGCTAAGCTAATTGATATAACCATTAATAAGGTTGGAATTGACCATACAACATTTATCAACCACATAATAAGCTTGTCTACCCATGAGCCATAATAACCGGCAATTAATCCTAAGCTAATCCCGATGATTAAAGATAGTATTACGGCAATAAATCCTACTGAGAGGGAAATACGAGTAGCAACCATCAAACGGCTTAACAAGTCTCTACCATACTTATCTGTTCCTAAATAAAATGTCCTACTGTAGATTATGTCATTTATAGTCTCCCCATCCAAATGATCTAAAGCAATGCCCGTTTCATATAATGTCCCATACCGACTGTAGATAATTTCATTATCAACTTTTCGATAAGATTCAATTGGAATAGAAACAAAACTATTCTTTTCACCATAAAGCAACTTACCAGTGATGGAGGTAGTAGTTTCAATATGTTGTTTGACTTGTAGAAACTGCACTTCCGAACCAGGCCTTAGTGTGCTAAGTTCTAAATGCATTTCGTTAGCAAAGGGGCTGCCATCAGGTGCTAAATAATAGGCGAAAACTGCAACAAACAAACTCATTGCAATAATTACCAAGCCTATAAACCCGGGTATGTGTCGTTTAATTTTCTTCACTAGTATACAATTGCTTAAAACTACGAAAACTTTAAACGATGAATCGCTCAAAATTGAATTAGGTAACTCATTTCACAAAGAGTATATTTAGTGCTTCTAAATAACATCGTTTGACTAAAGAGAAAATCATTTTAGGTATTGACCCCGGTACATCAATTATGGGTTTTGGGCTTGTGAAACAAAAAGGCTCAAACTTCGAAATGATTATGATGGATGTCTTGATAATGACAAAAATTAAAGACCCCTACTTAAAACTCCAGAAAATATTTCAAAAGACCTTAGCTATCATCGATCATTACCATCCAGATGAAGTAGCCCTAGAGGCACCTTTCTTTGGTAAGAATGTACAGTCGATGTTGAAACTAGGAAGAGCACAGGGAGTTGCTATGGCAGCAGCACTACAAAGAGATATACCTGTAACTGAATATGCTCCCTTAAAAATAAAAAAAGCCATTACGGGGCGCGGGGCGGCATCAAAAGAACAAGTAGCAGCAATGCTTATGCAATTGCTAAACTTAAAAGACTTGCCTAAACACCTAGATGCTACAGATGGATTGGCAGCTGCTGTGTGTCATGGATTACAAAATGGTAGAATAACAAACTCCAAGACTTCTTCTTGGGAAAGTTTTGTAAAAAACAATAAAGATCGAATTAGTTGAAATAAAAAAGCCATCTCATAGAGATAGCATTTCTAATACTGTAACAAACGTTTATAGTTCCGCTTTAATTTGATTAGCAATGTTCTCTAACACCGAACTTTCCAATTTCAATTTAGGCTTAGAGAAGTTAATATCTTCTACAGACTGCAAAGGGATTAAATGAATGTGCGCATGAGGCACCTCCAATCCAATTACAGCTACCCCAACTCTTTTACATGGAATTGCTAGCTCGATGGCATTTGCTATATTCTTAGCAAAAAGCCACAAGTCTTTATACTCCTGGTCATCGATATCAAAAATAGAATCTATTTCCTTTTTTGGGATAACCAATACATGTCCTTTGGCTAAAGGGAAAACATCCAAGAAGGCTAAAAAATTTTCTGTTTCAGCAATCTTATAAGATGGAATCTCCCCATTGACAATCTTTGTGAAAATACTAGCCATTATCTAGAGATCTCTAATATTTCAAATTTCACTAATCCTGCAGGGACCATAATTTCGGCAATTTCACCAACTTTCTTACCCAATAAACCTGTTCCGATAGGAGAACTAATAGATATTTTACCTGTTTTAATATCCGCTTCAGACTCGGCAACTAAGGTAAATGTCATTTCTGCTTTAGTAGCAGAATTTTTGATCTTAACAATAGACAAAGCCAAAACCTTATCGGTGTCTAGCTGAGATTCATCTATTACTCTAGCACCTGCGTACATTCCTTCGAGTTTAGATATTTTCATCTCTAACATACCTTGTGCTTCCTTAGCGGCATCGTATTCGGCGTTTTCAGATAAATCACCCTTATCTCTGGCTTCGGCAATTTGATTCGATATACTCGGTCTTTCAACAAATTTCAAATGCTCAAGCTCCGCTTTCAACTTCTGTAATCCTTCTTCTGTATAATATGAAACTGTAGACATAATCAACAAATTTTTTGTTCTCAATAACGCAAAAAGAAGACCTTTCGGTCCTCCTTTATGCAAATTTATAAACTTTCTTCTAAAAGAAGAGTTTTCTTATAGTGTAATTCTTGCTCCAATTGAATGAGGAGAAGCTAATGGACTAGCTGCTCTGTAAGAGTAGTCTAAACCAAAGTTTGTTCCATTACTCAATGGCAACTCAAATGATGCACCAAAGTTTAATCCTGTAAAGGCAGTTGTTCTACCATTAGAGAAATCTTTTGTAATATCCTTCTCATAAACATAACCTGTTCTTAGCATGAAATATGTTTTGTAAGCATATTCAGCACCGATACCAAATTGATCTTTAGTGAACGAATTTGAGGTGAAATTACCCGCGAAAGTCAAACGACTATCTAGATCCATCTGAATGTCATAAGAACCACCAATATTTAACGAAGAAGGTAATTCGAATGCTGCAGAACGCAAGTCATAAGTCATTGCGTAATCCTGTCCGTGAGCTTCTTCATTATTATTACGTAAGTCATTCCCATCACCCGTAAATTGCAATTTAGGACCTACATTTTTCAAGGAGATACCAAATTTAATTTGACGATCGGCTCCTGCCACATATTGCACACCAGCGTCTAAAGAAACACCAGAAGCTTTCATATCAGGAATAGATTCAGAAATCATTCGTACTGTAGCACCACCAGAAATGTTATCCGTAAACTTCTTAGCATAAGAAAATCCGATATTCATATATGATGGAGAATAAGTCGCCCCTGTACCTTCTGGTTGTTCAGTAGTAGTGATATCAATATCACCAAATGCCATAGACATTACTGATAAACCAATTACCGCATCATCCTCTAATTTCTTAGAGAAGCCAAAGGCGTTTATTTTGATGTCGGCAAACCAAGAAGTACTTGAGAATAACATTTCTGTATTCTTTGTTCCTGCCAAACCGGCAACGTTCATAAATGTTGCTTCAAGCCCAGATACAGATGCTGTATTAATACCCCCCCAACCCGATGAACGAGCCCAAGGGTTAATTAATAATTCTGTCGCTCCAGCCTGACCTGAACGCTGTTCGTTTCCTGCTGATGCACTGGTAGAATAAAGTGTCACCAAACCTGCAAAAAGAGCAGGAAGCAGATGCTTTGTATATTTGTTCATAACCATAGTCGTATGAATTTTAGTCTTTAACAATTATTCTACTAGAATGAGTCTAAGTCAATTGGGCGAAGGGCTCCAAACCACTTCAAGACTTTTTCACCTATCTCTCCAGCATCAACATGTATAATGTACACCCCAGAAGAGATAGATACATTATGGTTGTTTTTAAGATCCCAATCCCAACCTGTCACGTTCAGATCACTGTCAAGGTTTACTTGACGCACTAGCGTACCCGATACATTGTAGATCGAAATCGTACATGATTTAGGTAAGTTTGTTATACGAACTCTATGATCTACTTGATCTCTTTCGTAGTTGTTCGATCCATAATATGGATTTGGTACTACACGGATAAGGTCCATAGCATTCTGAGCAACATCCATATCATTGGTTACTGTTTGAATGTCATTCGTATTAAAGGTTAAATATGGATTTCCATCATTTGATGTTGATGCATCATCTTCGCAATCACTATCATCCATACTATAGTCGTCATATGATTTTGAAACACGAATCTTCACTTCAATGTCTCCATCAGATAATGTAGCATTTTGAGATAATAATGGGATAGAAACCCATGAAGCATCTTTAAATACCTTTCTCTTGTTAGAATCAGAAGTCATATTATTCAACTGGCTGAATAAAGGATGCATAGAGGCATCAGAACCCGCATAAGCAGTTTTCATGATATATACATAATGTCTACCCCCAAAGATCACATCGAATGAATCATCTGGATCCTCAGTGAAATCGGCAAAAGGATTTCCTTCTGTTAATGAAGAAGTTGGATCCCATATCATATTATCACCGTTATCGGCAGGGTGATCAGAAGATTCACCAAACATAATATTTAAACGAATACCCTTATCTAGATCTAAAGCATAACCAGGGAACCAAGAGAATCCGGTAGTACCAGAATTATCTTCATTTCCATCCTTATCAACAGAAGGATTAGATTTTAAGTTTAATCTGTTTGAACCAGAACCTGTTTCAATAACCGGCACTCTAGTCCAAAGTGACTCATCATCAGTAAATACAATATCTACAGAAGGTAAAGACTTCATCGAACTTAAGGATTGGAATGATTCCCAAGCAGGAGAGTGAGCAAAAGGTCCACCTTGTCCATCTACACCTATAAGTCTGTATGGCGCCCATGATCCGTTTAAGATTCCTTCATACGATTCGCCATTATCAACATTTGCATGATCGACAGGGTCAGAACCTGAACGAATCCAGTTGTCTGGGAAAATAAAGTTTCCATCTCCAGCCTCAAAGAAACGATCTGTATCTCTTATATAATCTAACCATGAAGTGGCATCATCTTTATTCTCAGTAACACTTAATAATCCGTTTGACGAATTGTTATCAATCGCCTCATCTCCAGGATTAATCCCATTCTGAATCATAACAGAAAGTCCCCATTGACTAATAATTTGTTCGTTCTTCACAGCAATTGTTTGCTCAGAATAAACAGTATCATTAGTTGTCGTATTTACTAAAATCCAATTTGTATTGTTTCCAGTATCATCCATCTTAAATGTAAACTCAGTATTTTGAGGGACATTTAAGGGATCTACTACTTTAATATTAACTGGAGAACCATTCATAGCATATCCGGTTACAGGAATACAGTAGTCAGCAATTAACGCTGCACGAGTTTCAATAGTGAATTCTAATTCCAAACCACCGTTACCAATTCCTTCCATACGATTCATCGAAGGAATAGTTCCGTATTCGGCGTTTTGAATTGTTCCATCAGCCTCGGCACTTGTAATATGAGGAATAACAGAATATTGCTTGATATTTTTACGTCCAGCTAGGAATGGTTTTTTCTGACCATAGAAACTTGGTGCGTACATATCTCCTGGATCATTTACCTGATCAGGTGCATATTCTAAATACTCATTATAAGCATATGCTATTACTGTATAGTAATACGTCTTATGATTAATTAAAGTACGGTCTCCCGCAGCAAATAAATCTTGACTAATTGACACAGAATGTACAATTCCATCATTAGCAGCTTCCAAAGTCATATCTTGAGGAATACTCGCCCCTAAATCTTGACTATAATTGAAGTTGACCAACTTAGCAATAGGAGAATCATTTTCGCTTGTTGTAATGGTTCCATCACTAGCACGGAAGTTTCTCTTATCTACTTGGAATACTAAACGCGACTTATCTACATTGTACACATCAGATGCAGTTACCGTTTCATCTCTTAATTGGAAGATTTGGTACCCTTCAAAGGTATACTCATTTCTGTATGGCATAGCTTGTAAGCTATCATAGAAACCGATGATATTTACTTCGTCGTTCTCTAAATACTCTTCCATAAAGTTGTTAGAAGCAGTAGAATTAGAAATGGTAAGAATCAACTCTTGATTTAATTCTTGAATAGTTAAGTCTGGAGCGTCAGGACCATCTAATACTTCGAAACATACATCGAATAATTTTTGAGCCTTGTCATCTGCAATAAACATTAACTCTACTGAAGCCCATGCTCCACCTTCGTTAGCACGTGCCCAAACAACACCCGTTGTAATGGTATTTAATGCGCCTGGCTCTAAAGTAAATGGACCTGCAGTTTGTAAGAAACGACGGTCGGCAGGTGGGTTACCTGCTGTTTGCTCAGTCCAAACCTGACCAGGAAAATCAGGGTCAGTATCATCGGGGAACATATAGTTACAAACAGGGTTTGCTTGGTCTCTACCATCACCACCGTAAGTCATTGCCTGTCCATCTAACCAAATACCACGTAAATAATTATAGTAATCTGATGCCAAATCCGGATTTCCATCAGGTGTACCATTGATATTGTTATAATAAACAAACTTAGACATGATAATTTGCTCACCTGGCTCATCAATAATACCGTTTCCGTTATTATCTATTCCATCGCCTTCATCAGCTAGGGGTCCACGGAAGAAGTCAACACCAATAGCTGGAGGGTTTGCACCGTAACCAACAGCAGTACCATCATCTTCATCACCATTATAACAGTAACCTAAACCACGAGATACATCACAACCAACATAATCATCTTGGTAATCACCTAAATCAGGATCTACCCACTGCCCAAAATAAGTTTCATTTAAAGGAGTGTGCGAACGGTTAATCAACTTATAGTTGTAGAAGGTCATATTATTGATTTCGTCATTCGTAGAGAATGCGAAAGCTTGAGCTTGAATTTCTAAACCAATAGAAGTTTCAGATCCCGATTCAGTATGAATATTTCCGTTATCGTTATAAACCCACCAAAGAGTTTGATCACCAAATAACATATCACCTTCCTTACAGTTTAAAGCACCATCCAAATTGTATTCTGGATAATCTCCCGCTAATGGATTGTAAAAACCATCATTGTTTACATCGCGGTAAGGAGCTAAAGTCTCCATTGCATAATAAGGACTTGTTCCTATTTGATCATCGTAACCTAAAAAGGCATTAGATAAATCATCTGTAGTACGGTTACCCGGGTAATTCAAAATAGATTGAGGAATTACATAATCTGGATACTCTACTGTAGGCTCCTCAGAAGTTGTATAAGCAACAAAGGCTTCAACATCTGTTCTTAGTATGACAAAATGCTTGTCATATTGCGCACAAATAGTAGCTTCAGTACTACCATACTTAGAGTTTGGTAATTCTTCACTTGTCAATCGAACATTGTCAAGTGGTCCTGGCCAGTAATCTGAACCAGACTGACGGTAGGTTTGACCGGCAACTTTAAGTTGTCCGTTATCATCCATACCTCCAATCCAAAGTGCACCGGCAAACATAGAATGCTTACCAGATCCTTTAGGGATTTCGTAACGACCGTTTGAAAGGTCCCACCACATGTCACCACCATTCAAAATGGTAGTCTTTACATTATTAATATCCAATAATGTTTGCGCAGTACCTACAGCACAGTTATAAGCTAAAGTCTGCGAAGGACTCGTAGCTTCACCGCCACCATAATTCACGTTCTCTCTTGCTTGAGCTCCCATTCCTAGGGCAGCAAAGAAAACGTATAACGTATTTTTAATTGTCTTTTTCATCTTCATACAATTTGCTACCAAAATTAGAAGTCAAGTGTTACACCTAAACGAACTGTTCTCGGACGAGTATAGTTACTAGGATCATTCAACTTTACTGTATACATATCAACAAACGATTGAGGGTTTATTTGATCTTCAATATCACTAACCCCAACTGCAGTTGTTAAATAACCATCGTCGTTAGCATTTCCTGTAAATTGGTAAACATCAACAATGTTGGCTGTGTTTAATAAGTTTTGAACTTGTAAATAAACATTAACCGAAGCAGATTTCACATCCTCTTCTTCGCCCCATTTAATGTCGAAGCTTTTATTTACACGCATATCCATACGGTAAGTCCAAGGCAAACGCGATCCGTTTATACTACCTTCTAAGTATGCTCTGTTATTAATACCGAACATAGCTGCGCGAGTAGCATTTAACTGACGACTATATGGGGTTCCTGAACCTGCTGTAGCAAGTAAATTTACACCCATATTTGCAAGGATTTGCTTACCACCTAGTATAGGACCATTATAACGCTTTCCTGATTTGTAACGGAAGTCCATACTCGCAGTTAAGTTATGACGTTGGTCATAATCTAAAGGCAAGGTAGTTCTTAAGTTAGGCTGCTCAGAGTTTACAATATTTGCACCTGAAGTAGCATTAGAACCTGAACCATCAGCAAATTGCATCGTGTAATTTGCGTTAAATCTTACGTTATTCGTTCTTCTCATTTCATAAACTAGAGATAAACCTTTTACAGTTCCAAAATCAATGTTACCATACGTGTTATACTCCTTAGGGAATGCATAAGCGACTCTAGTATACTGAATCATATCACGCATTTCCTTATAGAAAGCGTTGATAGACAATGCAGAACTAGAGGATAATGTTTGCTTAAATCCAATCTCATAATTTGTTGTCTTTTGAGACTTTAAATCAGGATTATTAATTGTAGTAGCCGATTTATACGCTAAGAATAAATAGTCTAATGGATTCATTCTGTTTCTACTCGGACGTTGTGCTAATACATCATAATATGCATAGAACATCGCCTCGTCAGAAATTGGGAAGTTGAATGAAATACGAGGCATAACAGTTACCTGTGGGTCGTAATCCTTAAATGCATCAACAGATAAACCTTTGTTTAAAGGATCTCCATTTAATAAGGCATCTGGATTTGCCAACATTGGTAACACGCCTTTAGATATATTTAATAAATTAGGATCGCTAATTGGAAGACCATCCGCATTATACCAGTTGTCTCCATTACGGTAACCCGTAATAGAAGCAGCATTGGTATTGTCGTCTACATATACTACATAGTCGTTACCAATGTTTCCAGGATGATCACCAAATTCAGACACTTCTCCTGCAGTCATTACACTGTAGATAGAGTATTTATCTTTCAACACTTCTTGGTTAGCGTCATATCTATCAACACGAACACCGATGTTAAAGATTAAATCTTCAAATGCGAATTTATCTTGAATATAACCCGCTACGTAAATAGGTTGGAAAGCTCCAATTTCACGTTTGTAATTTCCTTTATCATCTTTTTTCGTCAAGAAATGTTTCATTCCTGGCTGAACACCTTCAATAGCATTCCCTTCGTAATCGAAACCATACCACGAACCGTAGCTAGAACCACCATTTAATAAACCATCAGCAGAGAACATTCCGATGTCCAACTGACTTGGGTCATACGTGTGAATATCTACTATTTGGTCATAACCAATATTGTGAGTATCTCTGAAGTTCTCTGCAAAAGCAGACATCTCATCGTAATTATATGAGTGTTGGTTTCCGATAACTGTACCGTTTATACCATCACTATACAAATACTCATAAGCTCCTTCAAATTGTCCGATATAGCTATTTACTTTTTGCTCAGCTAAAGTCCAAAGACCTACCGGGCTAATTCCGTAATACCTATCATCTCTTTGCTCGTATTCAAAACCAAACTGAATTGCATGGTCGTTGATATCTGCAGATGCAGAACCAGTGAAACGGAATTGAGAATCATCGTACTTACTGTAACCGTTGTACTCACGACCTGTATTGTACCATATAGAATACACATTATCTGTACGGTCTCCGTTTACGGCAGCACCAATACCACTAATTTGATCTAATGTACCTACAGATTCGGCACCAACAAAGTTGTAATACGCCTCAGTATAATTCTCAGCGAAAGGATTTAACCCACCTGCATCAAAGTTGTAATACGAAATTGGGTCTTGTGCCAAGGTAAAGTTAACCGACTGACCATCAGGTGATGTATTAACATCAAACATGGTATCGCCAGTTGGTGGCGCATTTACAATATCAATAGTGTAATCTGTATCAAACCATTCTGTCGGCGCACTAAAGATTGTATCTCTTACTGGAGAAAACTTACCAATATAACCGTAGTTAAATAAATTAGAACCGTGATCTGAATCTTGACGCAACTTAGTATCCTTAGAATAATCAGCTTGTAAAGTAAAGAATGCATTCTTTAATGTAGAAGCAGATTGCTCTGCATCAGAAGCACCAAAGCTTTGTTGGAAACGTCCATAAACTCTCCAAGACTGATCGATATACTCCGGATTGTTTTCTGGGTTATACATACTATAAGTATAAATAGAACTATTATACTTAGAGTTTGAGAAGTTACCCCCAACAGTAATATTCGTATTCAAAGATGGTTTAAAATCAACCTTACCCTGAAGAGCTCCATTCGTACGCGCTACATTTTGCTTAGCGTCTATAAGCTCTAAATCATCCATAGTAACAAATTCAGCTGCTCTTTTTGCTTGAACAATACCGTTTTGTACACTAAAGATTAATGGATTGTTTTGAAGATCTTTCATTACATCGTCTTTCACCTTGTACACTCCTACTGCAGATGGATCCCCATCTTCAACAGACTGATACTCTCCAGACAAGAAGAAACCTAAAATAGAATTCCCTTCATCGTTTCGCAACAATGGACCAGAAAGGTTAAACCCGAGTAAGTTATACCCATACGGATCTAACAAAGAAGATGTTATTACCTCTACACCACCGAAAAACTGATTTGATGGCCCACGAGTAGTAATACTAATTACCCCACCCGTAGCATCACCATAAGAAGCGGGTAAACCACCTGTAATGATAGTCATCTGCTCGATAGACGATTGCGGTAATTTGTTAGATGCCCTTACCTTTACACCATCGATGTAATAAAAAGTTGCATCATCACGCGAACCACGTACGTTTAAAGCATCACCCTCATCCTGCTGGTAAATACCGGCCGTTTGAGCTGCAACAGATTGAACATTACGAGTAGGAAGCGCAGTAATGGCTTCTTTCGTCAATGTTGTCCCCGACTTATCAGGGTCAATCAAAGGAACTACGTAATGTACGAGTTCAACAGTTCCTATCACAGCAGATTCGGGTTTCAAGCCTGCGTTGATAAATGTTATTTTGTTTGATGAGACCAATACATCAGAGATTTCCTTAGTCGCTAAACCAATGAATGACACCTTTACGGTGTACCTACCCGGATTAATTGGCTTAATGGTATACTTACCATCAAAGTCTGCAACAGCACCAGCAATAATGGCACCATTCAACTCCACCACAATATTTGCCATGGGTACGGTCTCTCCCGTCTCATGTTCTGTAATTGTACCTTTTAAGGTACCGGATTGCGTCTGTGCGATGGAATAAGTTGTCATCCCGAGCAAGGCAATCACAGTGAGTAATTTTCGAAGCATAAACTTAAATTTTCGTTCGCCTACATTTTTTCAATCCGGTAAATATAAAGATAATTCGTTAGTTATTCAAACACTTTAGGCAAGTAAATAATTGTAAATCCCCTTTAAAATACGGAATTTTACCCCCATAAAGATCAGACGCCACTCAAACACAAGCACTTAGTATGTATCGAATACTCCTCTTATGCACCCTAATATTAACAGGTATATCCTGTAATAAAGACAAGTATCAGTTCCCATATGCCAATGTAAACTACTACTTATACCCAAATAACGCCGAGTTTAATGGCTTAAATTTCGCTGGTGGTTGGACGTATATAGACGGAGGAGTGAATGGAATTCTTTTATTTCATGATTATTTTGACAATTACATCGCATACGATAGAGCTTGTACGAACGAAGCTCTTAACTCTTGCGAACAAATCTATATAAATGAAGAAGAATTAAATATGCTTTCGTGCCACTGCTGCGATTCTGAATATTTTATTTTCGATGGATCCGTAACTCAAGGCCCAGCACATTACGCTCTACACAGATACAGAACTAGCTTTGATGGAGTAACCCTACGAGTTTATAATTAAGCCCTCATCTATATCTCGTCATTTAAGTAGTAGAACTCTCAACAATCACTCAATAGTGACCAAACAAAAAAAAGCGCCCGTAGGCGCTTTTTTTTGTTTTACATCAACACAATTAATAGCGATAGTACTCTGGCTTATAAGGACCTCCAACGGGAACACTAATATAGCTGGCCTGATCTTCACTTAATACTTCTAATACAACTCCTAACTTAGCTAAGTGCAAACGTGCTACTTTCTCATCTAAATGCTTAGGAAGAGTATATACTTTATTTTCGTACTTACCAGAATCTAACCAAAGCTCCAACTGAGCCAAAGTTTGATTAGCAAATGAATTAGACATCACAAAAGATGGGTGACCTGTAGCACAACCTAGATTTACCAAACGCCCTTCAGCTAATAAAATAATGTCTTTTCCGTCTATCGTATATTGATCTACCTGAGGTTTAATCTCGATTTTTGTAGCCCCATGATTATCATTCAACCAAGCCACATCAATCTCATTATCAAAGTGACCAATATTACAAACAATAGCTTTGTCTTTCATCGCTTCAAAATGACGACCTACAATAATATCTTTATTACCAGTAGTCGTTACAATAATGTCAGCTTGCTTAACAGCAACATCCATTGCCTTAACCTCAAAACCTTCCATAGCAGCTTGAAGCGCACAAATAGGATCTATTTCCGTAACGATAACACGAGCACCTGCCGCCTGCAATGATTGCGCAGAACCTTTACCTACATCACCATAACCAGCAACAACAGCAACTTTACCGGCGATCATAACATCCGTAGCACGACGAATACCATCTATCAAAGACTCACGGCAACCGTATTTATTATCAAACTTCGATTTAGTAACCGAATCGTTTACATTTATTGCTGGCATTACTAGCGTTCCATTTTTCTCTCTTTCGTATAAACGATGAACCCCAGTAGTCGTTTCTTCTGACAAACCTTTAATGCCTGCAACCAACTCTGGAAACTGATCAAACACCATATTGGTTAAATCACCACCATCATCTAAAATCAAGTTTAAAGCTATCCCACCTTCAAACCCATGTATCGTTTGCTCTATACACCAGTCAAACTCCTCGTCATTCATACCTTTCCAAGCATACACAGGAACTCCAGTAACTGCAATGGCAGCAGCGGCATGATCTTGAGTAGAGAAAATATTACAAGAAGACCAAGTAACTTCAGCTCCTAAAGCCGTTAAAGTTTCAATCAATACTGCGGTCTGAATCGTCATGTGTAAACAACCTGCAATACGAGCACCCTTTAAAGGTTGTGCAGCTGCATACTCCTCACGAATTGACATCAAACCTGGCATCTCAGCCTCAGCCAAACGAATTTCCTTTCTTCCCCAATCAGCTAAAGAAATGTCTTTAACCTTGTACTGAACATCACTCATAGTAGTCCTACTCATCTTAATACTAATTTAGTCTGCAAAGATACAATAATAGTTGATTTCGATGAACGCTTAGCGATGAACAGTTTACTACCTCTCTGAAAGACTTGCGATTTATATTTATCAACATTTTAAGCACTATTTCACTATTACCGAGAGACTATCCAAGCCGAAACCAAAACCCTAATCACAAGAAGTATATCTTAGCCGATACAATGAAACAAGTATTTCACAAAATAGTAGGAGGGGGAAATCAAATCTATGTTTGGAAGGTAACATCTTTACTAGATGAGCTATGCAAGAACCCAATTCTTTCGCCCTTAGAACTTAAAGAAGCTAATACAATTAAAAGTGAAAAGCGAAAAACAGAATTTATTGCATGCCGTATTATCCTAAAAAACCTGTTTGACTGTGAGCTCGAATTAAAACATCACAAATCAGGAAGACCATATATTAAGGAAGCAAAGCATATCTCCATCTCACACAGCAAGGGGTATATAGCTATCGCATTGGGTAAAGAAAATATGGGCATCGATATAGAGCAGCCACAAGAGAAAATACTCAAGCTGATTCCTCGAATACTATCCGAAACGGAATTAATACAGTTTCAACAAAAACCCTCTATAGAGCATGCTAGTAAATTATGGGGAACTAAAGAATCTGTACTTAAATATTTGGGCGACAAAAACCTAAACTATCGAGAAGATATTAAAATCGATAAAAACTCAGCAATATACTTAGACCTAAACTTCGATGTTTATTTTGAAACGGTTGAGGAAATGATTTTGACCTATGTGATGAGGAAAACGTGAGACGGAAGTGGTAAGTGGTAAGTGGTAAGTGGTAAGTGGTAAGTGGATAATAGTACTTAATACCTTATACTTAACATTAGAACTGACCGCTGTATCAAAAAACTGCGCAAACTATTACATCCACCGACCACAGTCAAACGACAAGCAACTATTCCTACTCCTGACAATCACAGGGATCACTCATAAAAAACTCAATTCCATCCATCATCTTCAAATAGCGATTGTATTTTTGATGCGATATTGCCACCCCTCTTATGTCTAGATATTTCAAATAGGGTAATTGTCCCACCTCAACTGGGAGGGAATCTATATAGTTATCCCATAAATCGAGACTCTCTATAGATTCTAATTGCGAAATATGCTTTGGGATTTCCGAAATATCATTCCTGCTCAAATCCAAAAAAATAAGCTTGGATAAATGACCTAAATAATCGGGAAAAGCTTGAATTTTATTTTTGCTTAAATCCAGTTTTACCAAATTCGGAAACTGACTTAACTCTGCAGGAAAACAGGTGATTCCTTTCCGCTTTAATTGTAGCTGATAAACTTTAGATGGGCTAACCAGTGCCGTCTCAATGTCTTTATACCAAAACCCTTCTTGAGCGCTTATATTAAAGCCGAAAAAAAATAGAACTAACAGCAACCTCATCTTACCTATTTAAAACAGCTACTTTATCTTTTTCTAACTGAGCTTTTAGAGCGTCTAAACCATCAAACTTTTGCTCATCACGAATCCAATCATCAAAAAGAACCGTTAATTCTTCACCATAAATATCCTCGTCAAATCCAATGATATGTACTTCGATGGTTTTCTCAGTACCATCCACTGTAGGGCGAACACCTATATTTAACATCCCTTTATATTCCTTATCGTGAATAAGAGCACGAACTGCATAAACACCATTTGATGGAACCAGCTTATGTGCATCTATTACTTTCATATTCGCAGTCGGAAAGCCTATTTGATGCCCTAGATGATCGCCTTTAACGACAATTCCGGTTAGACTAAAATCATGAGTTAAATACTCTCTAGCGGTCATAATCTTACCTTCATCTAAAGCTCTTCTAATCTTAGTAGAACTTACTGAAACCTCATCTATATCCTGAGCGCAAATCTCTTCAACTTGGAAACCATACATTGGGCCATACTCCTTAAGATGTTCAAAACTACCCTCCCTGTTTCTACCAAAGTGATGGTTATAACCAATAACTAATCTACTCGTGCCAATTTTATTTACGAGTATGTCTCTAACAAATTCTACAGATGATAATCGGGAAAATTCTCTCGAAAAAGGATGGATAATTAAATGATCGATTCCTGCTTTTTCTAATAAGGCAATCTTCTCGTTTTTTGTACTTATGAGCTTCAAATCATTATCAGAAAATAACACAATACGAGGATGAGGGAAAAAGGTCAACAAAACAGTCTCTCCTTTAATATCTTCTGCTATTTCTTTCAGCCTATTAATAATTTTTAAATGACCTATATGAACCCCATCAAAAGTCCCTGTTGTAACAACAGCATTTTTAATTTTCTGGAACTCTTCTATGCTATGATATATTTTCACAAATGGAAATCTAAAGAGATTATTCTCAGTTATTAAACAAGCTTTATGCACTAACTTTAAAGCGCATTCAAAATTAACAAAATAAAAAAGGTGACAGCCATTATCTAATTAAATAAAAATCAGTAAATTTGCGCCCGTAAAACGAGGACAATTCAGTTTCAACAAAATACATTTGACGATGTCAAAAAATATCGGAAAAATCACCCAAGTAATTGGACCAGTAGTCGACGTTAAATTCGACAGTAAAGATGCTCAACTACCTAATATATATGATTCTCTTGAGATTATCAGAGAAAATGGTAAGAAGGTAATCCTTGAATGTCAACAACATATTGGAGAAAACACGATTCGTGCCATCTCTATGAATTCTACTGACGGTTTAAGTAGAGGTACTGAAGTTGTTTCAACAGGTACACCGATCCTTATGCCTATTGGCGAGGAAATTAAAGGCCGTTTATTTAACGTTGTTGGTGATGCAATTGACGGTATTAAACCTTTGAGTAAAGAAGGTGGTTGGCCAATTCATCGCGATGCTCCAAGATTCGAAGACCTATCTACTTCTTCAGAAATTTTACTTACAGGTATTAAAGTAATCGACTTAATTGAACCTTACTCTAAAGGTGGTAAAATTGGTCTTTTCGGTGGTGCCGGTGTTGGTAAAACAGTATTGATCATGGAGTTGATTAATAATATTGCCAAAGGACACGATGGTATTTCTGTATTTGCTGGTGTAGGTGAACGTACTCGTGAGGGGAACGACTTACTGCGTGAGATGATTGAATCTGGCGTAATCAAGTACGGTAAAGAGTTTGAAGAGGATATGGCAAAAGGGGGTTGGGATCTTACGAAAGTAGATCACAAAGAACTAATCAACTCTCAAGCTACTTTGGTATTCGGTCAAATGAACGAATCTCCTGGTGCGCGTGCTCGTGTAGCCCTTTCTGGATTAACATTAGCTGAATATTACCGCGATGGTGAAGGTGATGGCGCAGGTCGTGACATCTTATTCTTTATCGATAATATTTTCCGTTTCACACAAGCCGGTTCTGAAGTATCTGCCTTATTAGGTCGTATGCCTTCTGCCGTAGGTTACCAACCAACATTGGCTACCGAAATGGGTATGATGCAAGAACGTATTACTTCTACTAAAAATGGATCTATTACTTCCGTACAAGCAGTATATGTACCTGCCGATGACCTTACGGATCCTGCTCCTGCGACAACGTTCGCTCACTTGGATGCTACAACAGTATTGTCTCGTAAAATTGCCGAACTAGGTATTTACCCAGCGGTAGATCCACTAGATTCTACTTCTCGTATTCTTAACCCAGAAGTATTGGGTGATGTGCACTACAAATGTGCCCAAGATGTAAAGGAAATACTACAACGCTATAAAGAACTTCAAGATATTATCGCCATCTTAGGATTGGACGAATTGTCTGAAGAAGATAAACAAGCCGTTCACCGCGCTCGTCGCATACAACGCTTCTTATCACAACCTTTCCATGTAGCCGAACAATTTACAGGCTTAGTAGGTGTTTTAGTAAGTATCGAAGATACAATCAAAGGGTTCAATATGATTCTTGATGGTAAATTAGATTACTTGCCAGAAGCTGCCTTCAACTTAGTAGGTAATATTGACGAAGCTATTGAAAAAGGTGAGAAAATTTTAGCGGAGATTAAAGCTTAATAGATATGCTAGTAGAAATTATCACACCTGACGCAAAACTATTTAATGGAGAAGTTCTTTCTATTGAACTTCCAGGAACAGATGGTCGCTTCGAGATATTGAATGATCACGCACCGATTATTTCTACACTTACGCCTGGTGAGATTTCAATTACTCTAGATAAAGGTCAAAAAGAATCTTTCAAGATTAATGGTGGCGTTATCGAAATGCAAAACAATAAAATTATCGTTCTGGCCGACTAAGCTTTTTCGATTTAAATATTAAAGAGTCCCTTTTTGGGACTCTTTTTTTGTGACTAAGATTTCTATCTTTACTGCATGTCTAAAGACTTTAACATACAGAATAAAATCGCCAAAAAGCTACAGGATCGTGAGGAATCGAGTAGTCTGAGGAAATTATATTCCAATACCAATCTCATCGATTTTTGCTCGAATGACTATTTGGGCTTTGCACAAACCTTGAAGGTTAAAGCGTCTGAAAAACACGGCGCTACAGGCTCCCGGTTAATAAGTGGGAATTCAGAACAATTTGAATATTTAGAAGCTAAAATTGCCTCTTTTCACCATGCCGAGGCAGGACTTATTTTCAACTCGGGCTACGATGCCAATATTGGTTTATTCGCATGTATTGCCGACAAAGGTGACACCATTATATACGATCACTACATTCACGCGAGTATAAGAGATGGCATTCGCTTATCTAATGCGAGGTCTTTTGCTTTTGAACATAATAATATAGATGCCTTAGAGAAGAAACTTCAACAAGCAAGCGGAACCATTTTAGTCGCAATCGAGTCCGTATATTCCATGGATGGTGACCAAGCACCACTAGAGAGAATTCTTGCACTTTGCAAAAAATACAATGCTCAAATTATCCTCGACGAAGCCCATGCCACAGGTATTATAGGTGAAAATGGCGAAGGTTTAGCACAGAGTTTAAATTTAGAATCTCAACTATTTGCTCGGGTTCATACTTTCGGGAAAGCGATGGGCTGCCACGGAGCGATTATTTTAGGCTCAGAAAACCTAAAACAATATCTTATCAACTTTGCACGCTCGTTCATCTATACTACAGCACTTGCGCCACATAGCTTAAATGCTATTGAAAGTGCTTATAACAAAGTCAGAAATTCGACTCAGGAAAAAGAACAACTACAGAATAATATTCAACTTTTTCATTCATTAATGTCTGAAAATTTAAAGGCAAAATTAATTCAGAGTACAAGTCCGATTCAATGCATATTGGTTCCTGGGAACCAAGCAGTGAAAAAAGTAGAAACAGAATTACAAACTCGAGGATTCGACATTAGAGCCATACTACATCCAACAGTAGAAAAAGGAAAAGAAAGAATCAGAATTTGCATCCATAGCTTTAATACCACCGAAGAAATAAATTCGTGCCTGGAAAGCTTAGAAGAATTAATACAATGAAAAAGTACTTTATAACAGGAATTGGAACTGAGGTTGGTAAAACAATTGCCTCGGCTATTATTACCCAAGCTTTAGAAGCTGATTATTGGAAACCCCTGCAAGCTGGTGAACTGGATTCGAGCGATACGATGAAAGTGCGCGAATTAATCGATAACAATAAATCATTTTTCCACACAGAAACATACCGTTTAAATCAGCCTATGTCGCCACATGCGGCGGCAGAAAGAGATGGTGTTGAGATTACTATTTCTGCCTTTAAAATACCAAAAACCGATAATCATTTAGTGATTGAAGGCGCTGGAGGCTTACTAGTTCCCTTGAATAATAAAGACACCATACTCGACCTTATAGAGCATTTAAAATGTGAAGTCATCTTAGTGTCACGTCACTACTTGGGGAGCATCAACCACAGCCTAATGAGTATAGAACTATTGAAACAAAGAAACATTCCTGTAAAGGGAATTCTATTCAATGGGAATGAGAATAAAGACACCGAATCAATCATCAAAGAGATGACCGGAATTGAAGTTTTAGGCCGTATAGACGAATTGGAAGACTTGAATAAATCAGTCATCAATTCTGTAGCACAAGGCTTAAAGGGAACATTGATTTAGAATGTCATACTGAGCCTGTCGAAGGATAGGGCACAAAATAATTGCTGAAAGCTGAACGCTAACAGCACACAGCTGAAAAAAAATGAGCTTAGTAGAGAAAGATCAAAAATACATCTGGCATCCCTTCACACAAATGAAGACTGCTGGGCCAGCACTTCCCATCGTTAAAGGAGAAGGAACCCTATTGATAGACGATAAAGGAAATTCGTATATCGATGCCATTTCATCTTGGTGGGTTAATCTGCACGGACATAGTCACCCCTATATTGCAGAGAAGGTTTACGAACAAATGCTACAATTGGAACATGTTGTTTTTGCAGGTTTCACACATACGCCTGCAGTAGAATTATGCGAAAAACTTTCGAAGCACTTACCCACTAACCAAGCAAAATTCTTTTTCTCTGGCGATGGCTCTTCAGCTGTCGAAATAGCCCTTAAAATGAGTGTTCAGTACTGGAAAAATAAAGGAGAAAGCAAAACTAGATTTGTAGCTCTCGATGGTGCTTATCATGGGGAAACTTTCGGAGCTATGTCTGCAGGAGCAAGAAGTATTTTCTCAGCTCCCTTTACAGATTTACTTTTCGAAAGTACACATATTCCTTTCCCTAAAGATGAACAAGCTGCAATTGAAAGTTTAAAAACTGAACTAGCCAAAGGCGATGTAGCTGCTTTCATATTTGAACCACTCATCCAAGGCGCTGCAGGAATGCGAATGTACAAGCCAGAAATATTGAACAAGCTAATGCTAATCTGTAAAGAAGCCGGTGTTTTATGCATTGCCGATGAGGTGATGACTGGCTTTGGGAGGACAGGAACTACCTTTGCGGTAAACCAAGTAGAAGCCCAACCCGACTTTATTTGCATGTCTAAAGGTTTATCTGGAGGGACACTTCCTCTCTCTCTGACAACATGTACCCAAGCTATTTACGACGCTTTTTTAGGAGACGATATTCAAAAAGCTTTCTTACACGGACACTCTTTTACAGGAAATCCAATTGGTTGTGTTGCCGCTATTGCGAGTTTAGAATTGCTCGAAAAAGAAGAATGTCAAGAAGCGATGAAGAATATTGCTCTACGACATATAGCTTTTGGCGAAAGAATAAAAGCTCTCAATGTAATCGAAGACATTCGCCAAACGGGAACGGTAATCGCAATTGAATTAAAAGCCGATTCCTCGGGATATGCAAGTACCATTCGCCAGCAATTATACCATAGCTTTCTGAGTCAAGGTGTATTATTAAGACCACTCGGAAATGTAATCTACATCCTTCCACCCTATTGTATTACAGAGGAAGAACTGACGAAAGTTTATGAGGTTATTGAGGAGAAGTTGAAGAGTTTATAGAGCATTCAGCTACCGATAGCTATCGGAACAGGTGACAGATTTCACCTAAAATAATAAACTGTTGGTAATAATTTGAAATAAGCACCATTTTCAAATTAACAAATTTTAAAACTTCAAATTGAATTTTAAATCCCCGATCGAATCGCTTCTACTGGGTCTAATTTAGAAGCTGCGATCGCAGGAATCATCCCTGAAACAACACCAATTAAAATGGACACCCATAAGCCTGTAACTATATTACTAGTAGACAAGGAAATATCAAAATCTATATAGGCGTTCGCGAAAACTGTCCCTCCATAAACTAAGAGCAATCCTAAAGCGCCACCGATTAAACAAAGTAAGATTGCTTCGAACAAGAACTGTAGTAAGATGAAATAATTCTTAGCCCCTATAGCCTTTTGAATACCTATAATGTTGGTTCTCTCTTTAACAGAAACAAACATAATATTGGCGATTCCAAAACCTCCAACAAGCAAAGAGAATCCACCAATAATAATCCCCGCCAAATCGATTACACCAAACATCATATCAATTCCTTTCGATAAAATACTGGTTTCATTTAAAGCAAAATCATTATCAGATTTTGGCGATAAGCGTCGAACCGAACGCATCACTCTGGTTAAATCGCCCTTTAACTGTTCATTACTCACCCCTGCTTTAGCCTTAACCATAAACATTGGATTGGTGGACTCACTATTCAAACGCATAAAATTGCGGGCAAACTTAACCGGCATCACTATATTATCATCGTCACTACTCCCGATTATACTGTCACCTGCCTTTTCGAACACGCCTATAACCACAGCCTTTTGCCCCATAAACTTAATCTGTTTCCCAAGAGGATCATCACCTTCAAAAAGCACCTCTGCTATATGAGCACCTATTATGGCCACAGGTTTTCCGGTCGCAGATTCTAAAAGAGAAAAATACCGCCCAGAAGAAAGTTCAAAACCATATACATCTTGGTAGCCATGAGAAACACCTACAACTCCAATACCATCAACATCATTCGATTCAAATTTTGCTGTTTTATTTCCAGCACCAGCGACAAAAGTTACCGCCTCAGCCATTTCCAATCGCTGCTCTAAAGCCGATAATTCTTGAATAGTAGGAAGCGGTCTTTGGTAGTATTTCCACCATGGGTAATCGCCACCCATAGACCATGGCCATTTGGTAACAAAAACTACATTTTCGCCCAAGGATTCTACACTACTACGTATGTTTTTCTCGAGTGAATCTACTACCGCGAAAACAGAAATAATAGCGAAAATTCCAATCGTTACTCCCAATAAAGATAAAAGGGATCTAAGTTTATTTCCAATCAATGCCTGAACGGCAAAGCGGAAACTTTCTTGTAATATTTTTAATAGTATCATAAGCTATATCTAAGGTAAAGATAAGATTTTTTGGAAGGCGTACATTGGAAAACGTAAGATGTAAATTGAAAGCCGATTTAAAGGCACTAAAACCCCGAACTACTCAACACCTTTAACTGCTTATTGACGTCTATATATTAAGCATTCAACTTTAAAATTTAATCTTCAACTTTTAGCTCAAAAACCGCCTTTATTAAAAGTGAATTTCTAATTTTGCAGAAGTATTAAGCATCTCAAAATTAAAGCTTTGAAAAAGATTCAAAACGCCCTGATTTCGGTTTTTCACAAAGACCGTTTAGAACCAATCATTGAAGAATTAAACCGCTTAGGTGTAACTATTTACTCTACTGGAGGAACTCAAAAATTTATTGAGGATCTTGGAGTACCTGTTGTGCCTGTTGAGGATTTAACAAGCTACCCTTCTATCTTAGGAGGTCGTGTAAAAACACTTCACCCAAATGTTTTTGGTGGGATTTTGGCTCGTCGTCACGAAGCTAACGACTTGAAACAATTGGAGGAGTACAATATCCCTGAGCTTGACTTAGTGATTATTGACTTGTATCCTTTTGAAGATACTGTTGCTTCCGGAGCCGAAGAACAAGATATTATTGAGAAAATTGATATCGGTGGGATCTCTTTAATTCGCGCAACAGCGAAAAACTTTAGAGATACCTTAATCGTTCCTTCAAGAGAAGATTACCAAGAGACTTTGGATATCTTAAAGTCTCAAGAAGGTGCGACTACGTTAGAGCAGAGAAAAGCTTTTGCTGCCAAAGCATTCAACATCTCTTCTCACTATGATACGGCTATCTTTAACTACTTTAACGATGGTTCTATCACTGCTTTAAAACAAAGCATTCAAGAGTCGAAGACACTTCGCTATGGAGAGAACCCTCATCAAGAAGGTATTTTCTTCGGGAAATTGGATGAGATGTTTGAGAAATTAAACGGAAAAGAATTATCCTACAATAACTTATTAGATGTTGATGCAGCGGTTAACTTAATGGCTGAATTTACCGACACTACTTTCGCCGTACTTAAACACAACAATGCTTGTGGTTTAGCCTCGCGCGAAAACCTTGTAGACGCTTGGAAAGATGCACTTGCTGCTGACCCTGTTTCTGCTTTTGGTGGAGTGTTGATAACTAATAGAAAAGTGGATGTTGAAACTGCCGAAGAAATTCATAAATTGTTCTTCGAAGTGATTATCGCTCCAGCATACGACGAGACTGCTTTAGAACTCTTTAAAACAAAGAAAAATCGCGTCGTTCTTATACAAAAAGAAGTGGCATTGCCTACTACTACTGTTCGCACAATATTGAATGGTGTTTTAGTACAAGACAAAGATTCGAAAACGGATACTGTTGCAGACATGAAAGATGTTTGTATAGTATTGGCTACCGAAGCGCAAAAATCTGATTTAGCCTTCGCCTCTAAGCTTTGTAAAAACACCAAATCGAACACGATTATATTCGCTAAAAACAAGCAATTAATCTCTAGTGGTGTAGGACAAACTTCTCGTGTAGATGCTTTAAGACAAGCAATTGTTAAAGCAAAAACGTTTGGATTTGACCTGAATGGAGCCGTAATGGCTTCAGATGCTTTCTTCCCTTTCCCTGACTGTGTGGAGATTGCTGACAAGGAAGGTATTAAAGCGGTAATTCAACCAGGAGGTTCTATCAAAGATCAATTGTCTATTGACTATTGTGACCGAAACGGAATGGCAATGGTATTTACTGGAACAAGACACTTCAAACACTAAATTGACCATTTAACTAAGAATGCTCGAAGGACATTCATTGTATATTTTATTAATACACTAAATAAAAAGAGCTCATGGGATTCTTTGACTTCATGACACAAGACATAGCCATTGACTTGGGAACAGCAAATACGCTTATCATACACAATGATAAAGTAGTAGTTGATGAACCCTCAATTGTAGCCATCGATCGCAAAACAGAAAAAATTATTGCAGTCGGTAAAAGGGCACAACAGATGCATGGAAAGTCTCATGATGGAATTAAAACAATTCGTCCTCTAAAAGATGGAGTGATTGCTGATTTCGGAGCATCAGAACAGATGATCCGAGAATTGGTGCGAAGCATTCCGAATCTACGCAACCGATTTTTCTCACCTTCATTAAGAATGGTTATCTGTATTCCTTCGGGAATCACCCAGGTTGAAGAAAGAGCAGTAAAAGATTCAGCAGAACAAGTTGGCGCTAAAGAAGTCTACCTAATTCACGAACCTATGGCAGCAGCTATCGGTATCGGTATTGACGTATTAGAGCCAAAAGGAAATATGATTATCGACATAGGTGGTGGTACTACAGAAATTGCAGTACTAGCCCTAGGAGGTATCGTATGTGATAAATCTATTAAAGTTGCGGGTGACGTCTTCACCAGCGACATCGTCTACTATATGCGTACTCAACACAACTTATATGTGGGAGAGCGTACAGCTGAGAAAATTAAAATTAATGTGGGTTCTGCTATTGAAGAATTAGAAAATCCACCAGAAGATTACCCAGTTCAAGGGCGTGATTTGATGACAGGTAAACCAAAACAAATTTATGTTTCTTGCGGCGAAATTGCCAGAGCTCTTAACAAATCTATCATTCAGGTAGAAGATGCTGTAATGCAAGCCTTAGCCATGACTCCTCCAGAATTAGCTGCCGATATTTACAATACAGGTATTTACCTTGCAGGTGGTGGCTCTATGCTTAGAGGTTTAGACAAGCGTATTTCTAAAAAAACTGAATTACCTGTTTATGTTGCCGAAGACCCACTAAGAGCTGTCGTTCGTGGTACGGGTATCGCACTTAAAAATATTGACTCTTTTAGTTTCTTAATGAAGTAGAATCCCCTAAAGCTCATGCGCAACTTATTTGCATTTTTCTTTAGGCATCACGTTTTTTTCGTGTTTATTCTGTTGGAAATTCTCGCTATGGGAATGATCATTCAAAGTCATTATTACCAAGCTTCGCGTTTTGCAAGCTCATCTAATGCTGGCTCAGGTCAACTATTAGAAAATTTAAGAAGTGCTACAGACTACCTTTCTCTTAGAAAAATCAATGACTTACTCGCAGAGGAAAATGCCCAATTAAAAAATAAAACTCTAGACTCGGTAGTTCATATTCCGAGTCAAGAAAAAGGGCAATACCAGTATATTTCCGCCAAAATCATCAAGAACTCTTTCAATAAGAGAAACAATTACATCACCATCAACAAGGGTTTACTACACGGCATTGAAAATGGAATGGGTGTTTGTGTTAATGATGGTATAGTCGGTATCGTTCGTGATGTAACCGAACATTATGCCACTGTAATGAGTGTACTAAATAAAAAGACCGTAATCAGTACACGTTTTGCCAAATCAAATCACTTTGGAGAATTGCTTTGGGATGGGAAATCACATGATTTCGCGCAATTGCATTCTGTAGAAAAATATGTTGATGTTTCTGTGGGCGACAGCCTAATTACCAACAGCTATTCGAGTATTTTTCCCGAGGGAATTGTCATAGGTACCGTGAACAGATTTGAAAGAGAAGAATCTGCAAATTTCTATTCTATAGAAGTAGATTTGAGTGTTGACTTTAGTGATATAGATTACGTTTACGTGATTAAAGATTTGTTAAAAAAAGAACGAATAGATTTGGAATCCAAGCAAGGTGAATAAGACTCTACAACATATTATTCGTTTTTTCATTCTCGCTGCCTTGCAGGTTTTGTTCCTGAATAATGTACAAATAAGTGGGTACCTAAATCCTTACGTTTACATACTATTCATAATGCTGCTACCTGCAAAAATGCCAAAAGCTTTGGTTTTAGGCTTGGCGTTCATAATGGGTTTTACAATGGATGTTTTTGCAGACAGTTACGGAATACATACCGCAGCAACAGTGCTTCTAGCCTATATTCGTCCTTATGTTCTATCGCTAGTTTCTATTAAAGGAGGCGAAGACTTAGAAGCCATAAGCATCAAACAATTGCGCTTCGGTAGATTCTTCACCTACTCTGGAATCCTATGTGTGGTACATCATTTTACACTCTTTTATTTAGAAGCCTTTCGCTGGTCGGAGTTGATAGATACTTTTGGACGTGCATTGTTAAGTACAGTCGTAAGTTTATTGTTGATTCTAGTTATTGAATCCATACGCTCAAATACTCTAAAACGATGAGTAAAAATAAATTTGCAGACCGCCGATTCTTTTTTTATTTCCTCTTTGGAACAAGTGCGGTACTCCTTCTAATCACTCTATTTGGAATTCAGGTTGTAGATGACTCTTACAAAATATCGGCAGACAATAATGTTATTAAAGCGGTAACACTTTACCCCGAAAGAGGTTATATCTACGATAGAAATGGTGAGCTTTTGGTTACCAACCAAAGAGCTTACGACCTAATGGTTACACCTAGACAAGTGGAGGAAATGGATACCCTTGGATTCTGTCGTATCATAGGTATTGATCAAGAATATTTTGATAAACAATTTTCTAAAGCTCATAGATACTCCCGCTATAGAGCTTCAATATTCATAAAAGAAATATCCAAACAAACTGCGGCTAAACTCCAAGAACGACTCTATGAATTTCCTGGTTTTTACTTACAAGAAAGAACCATGCGAGAGTATCCGCAAAAATCTGCTGCACACATTTTAGGCTACGTAAGTCAGGTACCCGATTATATTTTAAAAAAGAACGATTACTACAAAAAGAACGACAACTTCGGAATGTCGGGAGTTGAAAGCTCTTATGAAGAATACCTCCGTGGTACACAGGGGATTCAATACCTTATTCGCGATGTATGGAATAGAGCTAAGGGTAAATTTGAAGGTGGTAAATTAGATAGCTTAGCCGTAAATGGGAAAGATTTAGAACTCAGCATCGACATACAACTACAAGAATATGCAGAACAATTATTACTTAATAAAAAAGGATCTATCGTTGCTATAGAACCTTCAACAGGTGAGATTTTATCTTTAGTAAGTAGCCCTTATTACGATCCCAATTTGTTAATCGGCCGATCGCGTTCGCCGAACTATAACAGAATGTACAAGGATGAAAATAAGCCTCTATTCGACAGGAGCCTTTTAGCCGAATACCCACCAGGATCGACCTTTAAGTTAATAAATGCTCTTATTGGTCTCCAAGAAGATGTAATCTATACAGGTACCACTTTTTCATGCGATGAAGGTTGGCGGTTTAGTGCTAAATTGAAGGTGGGCTGTCATGCCCATAAATCACCATTAAATCTTACCCAATCAATTATTCAATCGTGTAATGCCTATTACTGCAACACATTCCGACGCATTATCGAAAAATACCCAACAGCAGCAGAGGGCTACGAAAACTGGAGGAATCATGTCCTGAGTTTTGGCTTAGGAAATTTCCTCGGCAACGATTTATATACTGGTAGAAAAGGAAGAGTTCCAAGTGTAGACTTTTACAACCGTCAGTATGGTAAAAGAAGATGGAAAGCACCTACTGTAATATCTCTAGCTATCGGACAAGATGCCTTAGTGGTATCGCCAATTCAAATGGCTAATATGTGTGCTGCTATAGCAAATAGAGGACATTATTACACACCACATATTGTACGAAAAATTGATGGAATCCCTTTAAACGACAGCACATATACCATTCCAAAGTATACCACCGTGGATGAAAAGCATTTCAAAACTGTGATTGATGGAATGGAAAAAGTGTTTACCAGCAAGCACGGTACTGCAAAAACGGCTCGTGTTAAAGGAATTGAAATCTGTGGTAAAACAGGTACTGCCGAAAATCCACACGGAGAAGACCACTCTATATTTATCGCCTTTGCACCTAAAGACAATCCTCAAATTGCAATTGCCGTGTATGTCGAAAATGGTGGCTGGGGTTCTACATGGGCTGCACCAATTGCGAGTTTAATGATAGAGCAATATCTAACAGGGCAAATTACCAATACCAAACAAGAAGCTTTTATTCTGAATGGAAATTTAATTAACCCGGGCGATGAGAAATAACAAAACCTTTTTTGCTAATATCGACTGGACCTTAGTGCTTATCTATGGATTAATGCTGCTTTTTGGATGGCTAAATATATATGCAGCAAACTACGGAGAAGGTAGCCACGACTTATTGACGATGGCTGCAGAACCCGGAAAACAACTCTTCTGGATTGGAACTTCTTGTGTGTGGATAGTACTCATCCTTATCTTAGACGGGAAATTCTACACCACATTTTCCTATTTAATTTATGCACTAATGATGCTCCTATTGATTGGAGTACTCGTAGTAGGAAAGGAAATTGGTGGAGCAAAATCATGGTATGCCCTAGGAAGTTTTAGTATGCAACCTTCAGAATTTGCTAAAGTTGGAGCCCTTTTAGCACTTAGTAAATACCTAAGTCAGCTAAACATTAATTTGGGGAAAATAGACACTCAAATTAAAGCCCTTGCTATTCTCTTCCTTCCTATCTTTCTAATCATGCTACAACCTGATGCCGGTTCTGCTATCGTTTTTGCATCCTTATTTTTAGTGCTCTTTAGAGAAGGAATATCTAGTATATACATGGTAATAGGTGGCTTTGCCATTATGCTATTTATTGTTACCCTAAAGTTTGAGCTGCAAATAGCAATGATTGTTGTTGCTGTGATTTCCGGACTCTTTGCCTACCTACTAAAAAAAGGTAGAAACTCTATCAAACCTGCTATCGTAAGTCTAGTTTTAGGCCTCGGAATCGTATTCTCAGTAGGGCATTTATATAACAACATCTTAAGACCGCATCAAAGGAGTCGGATAGATCTTATTCTAGGGAAAATAGATGACATTCACGGAGCCGGTTACAATCTACATCAATCTAAAATTGCGATTGGATCCGGTGGGTTTTCAGGAAAAGGATTTCTAGATGGAACACAAACTAAGTTCAATTTTGTGCCCGAACAAAGTACCGACTTTATCTTTTGTACCATAGGCGAAGAATGGGGCTTTATAGGATCCATTTTTACAGTTGGATTATTTATGCTCTTATTATTCCGTATCATATTACTAGCAGAAAGACAAAGATCTACATTTAGCAGAGTATATGGTTATGGTGTAGCAACCATATTATTCTGTCACTTCTTTATTAATATTGCCATGACCATTGGGATTATGCCTGTAATCGGAATACCTCTACCCTTCTTTAGCTACGGTGGGTCCTCTCTATGGGGCTTTAGCATCTTACTCTTTATCTTCGTGAAATTAGATGCCTATAGAATGGATGTGCTGCGGTAAGCATTGGACGGTAGACTTTAGACCATAGTCGATGGAGTTGGACATAACCTCCTTGGTCATAGTTTTCGTTTTCACTCTCTGTGTATCTCTGACTAGAAAAAGCAATACAGAAAGTTGTCAATTGTTCTCTGTCAGAAACTTTTAACCTTTAACTTATAAAGTTAAAAGGTAAATTCTATCTTTCTACGATGAAGATTAGCCTAAAACACCAAAACAAAACTTGGTCTGCAGACCTATCAAAACCGATAGATATTTCTATTCCTATGTTTGCCTCAGAGCATAGTGTACGAGCTTGGTATGTTGATCCTCTAAAAATAGAACCTGTTAGAATGGGCGATTGGATTGGTAACATTAAAGAAGGTGGATTGGTAAACTTCAATAATATTTTCTTTAATCCTCACGGACACGGTACACATACAGAATGCTACGGACATATCAGCAAAGAATTTATTAGCGTAAATCAATCTTTAAAGCAATTTGCATTTACTGCTGAATTGGTAAGTATTGATCCTATCATTCAAGAAAATGGGGATGCAGTGGTTATGCTAGAGCAACTACAAGAAAAATTAGGATCAGATATTCCAAAAGCAATTATCATCCGTACAAGCCCTAATGGAATTGAAAAACTCATAAAAAATTACTCCAATACAAACCCTACTTACCTCGATCATAAAGCTGCAGAATGGCTAAGAGAACAAGGTGTAGAGCAGCTAATGATCGATACACCCTCAGTAGATAGAGAAGAAGATAGAGGTGCCTTATTAGCACATAAGGCCTTTTGGAATTATCCAGAAAACCCACGAACCACAGCTTGCATAACAGAACTTATTTATGTTCCGGACACCGTAGAAGATGGATTCTACTTATTGCATTTAAGCTTTGCCTCTTTCGAAAATGATGCGGCTCCGAGTAAGCCCATTTTGTACGAATTGACGGTAGACGAAAATTAAAACTGCAAAAGTGAATGGTAAATTGTCAACTGAATTCCTCCGACAGCAGACTACCTCTTCATATACTTCAGAAGAACCTCTTGCTGTTTAAATACACATTTACGTTCATACAAAATAGACAATCTTGTGTGTAAGGTAACCGAGGCAGCGGCAGGAAGCATTAGCCACTTAGGAAAGTTTATATCAAATAGATAAAGCCCTGCCACCATAATAATAATGACATCAAAAACGTAAGTAAGAGCACGTGTCCTTTTAATCTCCTTCCTATTAGCCTCTAGTTTCTGCTGTACCTCTTCGATGTTGAGATTTTTTATACGGTCCAAATCGTTCATTATTCAAAATTTAGTTTTTAAATTTAGCTATTATCTGCCAAAAAACAAGCAATGAACATAGAAAGCATGCGAGATTACTGTTTGTCAAAAAAAGCAGTCACGGAAGGATTTCCTTTTAAAAAGGAAGTTTTGGTGTTTAAAGTAGCTGGAAAAATGTTTCTGCTAGCCAGTTTAGACGATCAGCCTCTATGGATGAATCTAAAGTGTGATCCAGAAAAAGCAATCGACTTACGAGAGCGATACGACTCAATTCAACCTGGATATCATATGAGTAAAATACATTGGAATACAGTAGTAATTAACGGGGAATTAAAAGCCGAATTCATTCGAGAACTCATCGACCATTCTTATGACTTGGTGGTGGCAAAGCTTACTAAAAAAACGAAAAATGAGTTCTTTCTATAAAAATGTAAGCTTGAGTAAAGACGGCAAATGAAAAAGTAAAAAGAGAATCCGATTGAAAAAATTGAAAAACTGCTACGAAAAGAACGGTAGTGGATTCTCTTTTTACTCCCCTCATTGTCTAAACCCTATTACAAGAACAAATGTAGAATTCTATTCATAGCTTTATCTTAAGAGCCCGTTAACAAAAGTTAATTTAGGTTAGACAAAAATTAAAATTGAAGCTTAAAGGGTATTTAAATAGGACAATAACCAACTTACTCCAATGGAGTATTAGATTAACTCTATTTTCATCTAAAAAGAGCTAATAATTTACGAAATTTACCTCGATGAATACGACCAACAACTATTGCGCAAGCCTTACGGCTTATCAACGTTACAAAAGTCACGAAGTGAAAATTGGTTCTATTGGAATTGGAGGAGATAATCCTATTCGATTACAATCGATGACTACTACGAACACAATGGATACTGAAGCTACCGTAGCGCAGTCTATACGTATGATTGAAGCCGGATGTGAATTGGTTCGTATTACAGCGCCTAGTAAAAGAGATGCGGAAAATCTACAAAATATTAAAGATGAGTTGGTTAAAAGAGGGTACAACACCCCTTTAGTTGCCGACATTCACTTTACGCCTGCTGCAGCTGAAGTTGCGGCGCGTATAGTAGAAAAAGTTCGTGTGAATCCTGGTAACTACGCCGACAAGAAAAAATTCGAAGAAATAGAATATACCGAGGATAGCTATAAAGCTCAACTCGATAGAATTGCTAAACGATTTACGCCTTTAGTAGAAATATGTAAGGAGGAAGGTACCGCAATGCGTATCGGAACCAATCATGGTTCGCTTTCAGATCGTATCTTAAGTCGTTATGGTGATACCCCTATGGGAATGGTGGAATCGGCACTAGAGTTTTTACGCATTTGTAAATCTTTAGACTACCACGATGTCATCATCTCGATGAAAGCCAGTAATACCCAAGTGATGGTGCAAGCTTACCGTTTGCTAATTAATAAAATGCAAGACGAAGGAATGACTTATCCACTACATCTTGGTGTTACCGAAGCTGGTGAAGGTGAAGATGGAAGAATAAAGTCGGCAGTGGGTATTGGTACTCTATTGGAGGATGGCATTGGCGATACAGTTCGCGTGTCGCTTACCGAAGAGCCTGAATTTGAAATTCCAGTAGCCAAAAACTTGGTAGATCGCTATGCTGACAGAATACCTCATGAGGAGATTGAGGAAATTACAGAAAATCCTATCAATCCGTTTGATTATCACCGAAGAAACACACATGAAGTCTTAAATATAGGTGGCAAGAATGTTCCTATTGTAATGGCGGACTTCTGTTTGAAAAAGAAAATTACTCCTGCAAGCTTATACGCTTTAGGTTATAATTACTCTGTTCCATTAGATAAATGGAATATTGCGGATATGGCTTGTGATTATATTTTCACAGGAGATAACATTGTAGACTTTGCTATTCCTGGAACTTTAGGGATTGTATACAATCACAAAACTTGGTTAGAAAACAAGGGAGAACGCTCTTACCCTTTCCTAGAGGCAAAAACTTATTTGAGCAAGGTTGAAATGTCTCAGAAATTGAATATTGTTTATGCTTGTTTAAGTGATATCACAGATAAATTAATCACAAAACTTAGATCAGATTCTACTTCTGTGTTGATGATTGATTCATATAATAAGCACGGAATGGCAGAACAACGTAAGTTGTTTATAGAATTGATGAATGCCAATTGTAATGTACCTGTAATTATTGGTCGCGCTTATGGCAACCTAAGTCCAGGGAAATTACAATTACAAGCCTCTACAGATATGGGCGCTTTATTATTAGATGGTTTAGGCGATGGAGTATTTATCGCAGCAGAAAACTGTGGCGGAGATCAAATGATTATGCAAACCGCCTTTGGGATTCTGCAAGCTACTAGAACACGAATTTCTAAAACAGAATATATTTCTTGCCCTAGTTGTGGACGTACCCTCTTCGATTTGCAAGAAACAACCGCGAAAATCCGGACTAAAACGAGTCATCTTAAAGGCCTTAAAATTGGAATTATGGGTTGTATTGTAAATGGACCCGGAGAAATGGCAGATGCTGACTATGGATATGTTGGAACTGGTGTAGGGAAAATTACACTCTATAAAGAGAAAGAGATTGTACAAAGAAACATCCCTGCAGTAGATGCCGTAGATGCACTAATTGATCTTATAAAGGTAAATGGTGATTGGATTGAACCGATACTCTAACTAGAAGGAATCGTAAATACAGATATCTTTCAAAAAGGCTACTCTACAATTGAGTTCCTGTTGAGATAAGTTTAAGTGGTATTTCATTCGTATAAAACGACAAATTAGCTCTGTTCTGTCTAACACTTCTCGGTGTTTTGCTAAGGCGATGATATTTGTAATTTTGTCGTGCATGGTTGATAATTCTTTTCTCAATTACAATTATACAAAGGTTATGCCAAGCACAAGCAACTACCTACATGTCAACCGAATAAACTAATAATCATGAATAAAAAAAGATGTGATTGGTCTACAAAAGACCCACTATACATAGATTATCACGACAAAGAATGGGGAACGCCACTACACGATGAACAGAAAATATTTGAATTTCTGATTCTTGAAACCTTCCAAGCTGGTTTAAGTTGGATTACAGTTCTTCGCAAAAGAGAAAACTTCCGCAAAGCCTTTGATCAATTTGATTATAAAAAAGTAGCCTTATACGACGAAGCAAAAATTCAAGAATTACTTCTGGATAAAGGGATCATCAGAAATAAACTAAAGGTGAGGTCGGCAGTATCTAATGCACAAGCCTTTATGGAGATTCAAAAAGAGTTTGGTTCATTCGACAAATACATCTGGGGTTTTGTAAATGGAAAACCAATTCAAACAAACAGAAAATTAATGAGCGAAATTACCGCGACTACAGAAATATCGGATAAACTAAGCAAAGACTTAAAAAAAAGAGGATTCAAATTTGTTGGCTCCACCGTTATTTATGCACACATGCAAGCTACAGGAATGGTAAACGACCATGTAGAAAGCTGTTTTAGATACAAAGACTTAATAACTAATTAAAAAAGATTTCATTCTTCATTATTAATCAGCAATTATTAATTTAGTCCTTCTCAAAACAAAACCCATGAATAAATTACTCAGCTTTCTATTTACAATATTATTACTAACTTCTTGTGGAGCAAAAAAAGACCTACGCGTGGATAAACACAGTTTTTCGGAACCGCATAATGTGCGAACTACCCATTTAGACTTAAACATAAACGTTGATTTTGAGACTGAACGTATTTCTGGTATTGCAAATTATACAATAGAAAACGTAAACGGAAGCAAAGAGTTAATTCTTGATGCCAACGGACTTCGTATTGACAAAGTTACAAGTGGAGGAAAAGATTGTGCTTTTAAGTTAAGCGAAGAAGACTCCATTTTGGGGCAGGGTTTAATTATAGAAATTGAAAAAGGGGCAACGAAAGTTACCATACACTACCAATCAGCACCAAATGCAAAAGCTTTACAATGGCTTAACCCAAAGCAGACAGCAGGGAAAAAACATCCTTTCTTATTTACACAATCACAAGCTATTTTAGCCAGAACATGGCTGCCTTGTCAAGATTCTCCGGGAGTCCGCTTTAGTTATAATGCTACCGTAAAAGTCCCTAGCGATTTAATGGCGGTTATGAGTGCCGAAAATCCTACCGAAAAAAGCAGCGATGGTATTTATCATTTTAAGATGAAACAAGCTATTCCTGCCTACCTCATGGCACTTGGAGTCGGGAATTTAGAGTTTCAAAATTTGGGTGAGCACACGGGTATTTATGCCGAACCCGAAATGATTGAAAAGGCTGCCTACGAATTTGCCGAAACGGAAGACATGCTGAAAATTGCCGAAGAAATGTATGGTAAATACGCTTGGGACAGATACGATATGCTTCTGCTACCTCCTAGTTTTCCTTTTGGAGGAATGGAAAATCCACGCTTAACTTTTGTAACGCCTACAATTCTAGCTGGCGATCGCTCCCTTACGGCATTGATCGCTCACGAATTGGCACACTCATGGTCTGGGAATTTAGTAACCAACAAAACATGGGACGACTTCTGGCTTAACGAAGGGTTTACCGTTTATTTTGAACGGAGAATTATGGAGCGCATGGAAGATAAAGACTATGCTGATATGCTCGCCTTATTAGGAAAACAAGATCTGGAGCATACAGTAGAATCCTTAGGTCATACACATAAAGACTCACATCTTAAATTAGACTTACTCGGTAGAGATCCAGACGATGGAATGACCGATATAGCTTACGAAAAAGGATATTTCTTATTGCGACTGATAGAAGAAACAGTAGGTAGAAAACAATTCGATGCTTTCCTTAAAAATTACTTTATGGAAAATGCTTTTAAAGTAATGGATACTCAGGAGTTTATTAGCTATATCAACAGCAACCTCTTTAATTCTCAACCAGCTGCAAAAGAGATCATCCGATTAAATGAATGGATTTATGGTGCCGGAATCCCAGACAACTGCCCAACAGTAAACTCTACAAAGTTTAAGGCGGTAGACAATGCGATTCTTTCTTTCGAAAAAGGCTACCCTTTGGCGAATATAAAATCCGAAAAATGGTCCTCTCATGAGTGGCTGCACTTCTTAAGACATTTACCTAAAGATATCTCTAAAAAGGACTTGACTCAATTAGACCATACTTTTGGGTTTACTGTAAGTGGGAATTCGGAAATTCTAAACGCTTGGTTTCAACTCACTATCCCTACGGGCTATAAAGCAGCAGATACTGCTTTAGAAAATTTCTTAATGACCGTTGGAAGAAGGAAATTCTTACAACCCCTTTACGAAGCGCTCTACCTTAAAGACCCGAAAAGAGCAAAGCGGATTTATAAAAATGCACGCGAGAATTACCACTCCGTTTCTACACAAACGATAGATGCAATCGTTCTATAAGAGTAAGGAGCCATAAATCAGAAGACAAAATAGTTTTGAGTTTTAGGTTTTAAAAAAACCAATAATAATTTCGAGCTTAGTTTCGAGCTTCTGAAATACAAAGCATAAAAAAACCATCAGTTAATACTGATGGTTTTTTTATTTCATTCCTAGGGACTTTCTAATAGCTTTTGCTTGAAAAGGCTTTTAATCTCTCTTCGTATACTCTATAAACAATTGATAATTATTTATTGTAATAGTTCATCTCATCGATATATTCCCACACATTTGGGGGCAACATGGGGCGAACGTCTTTTTTTTCTTTAATCGCATTTCTGATAAAGCTCGAAGAAATCTGCATAATTGGGGCTCCAACCAAATTCACTCTTTCGTGATTATCTAAAGAACCTGGCATAATCGCCAATCGAGGGTAAACATACAACTCGTGATTCGCTAGGATATGCTCATAATTTTTCCACTTGTGGAAGGTGTTTAGATTATCGCCTCCCATAATAAGTGAAAAGACATTATCTGGATACTTCTCGCTTAAATGAACCAAGGTATTTACAGTATATGACGGCTGCGTAAGGCCAAACTCTATATCTGACACACGTAACTTATCAAAATCCTGAACGGCTCTGTGAACCATCTCTAAACGTGCGTAGTCGTCTAGTAGATTCTTTTTGTTCTTAAAAGGATTATGAGGACTCACCACAAACCACACTTCATCTAAATTGGTGTAGTTCGCCATATGATTGGCAATAATCAGATGACCGATGTGAATGGGATTAAAAGTCCCGAAGTACAAGCCTATTTTCTTTTTACTAGCCATTGATAAAGTCTGTTACTTTTTGAAAAGCCTCCTCTTGAGCGGTTTTCAAATCGTCGTTTATAATCACCAAATCGAATTCCTTGGCGTAGGCCATCTCTTCTTCGACCTTGTCTAAGCGCATCTTCAAATTCGCTGCATCTTCCGTATTTCGAGCTATTAATCGCTCTTTTAAAACTGCTACCGATGGAGCTTTAATAAATACCGAAAGGGCTTGATCTCCATATTTCTTTTTAAGGTTTACCCCCCCTACTACATCAATATCAAATATCACTTGCTTTCCCTTTGCCCATATTCGAGCTACTTCAGAACGCAATGTTCCATAATAACGACCTGGATAAACTTCTTCCCATTCTAAAAACTCATCTGCAGCGACCTTAGCTCTAAACTCTTCTGGAGATAAAAAGTAATAATGTTCGCCCTGTTTTTCTTCTCCCCGAGGAGCTCTGCTACAAGCCGAAATAGAAAACTCTAGTGGGACCCCTTGCGCCAGTAAATAGTTTACAATGGTGGATTTACCAGAGCCCGAAGGAGCAGAAAAAATGATGAGTTTACCTGAATTCATATTACAGAACATTCAGTGTTTGTTCCTTAATTTTCTCTAATGCATCTTTCATTTCCACCACCAATTTCTGTATTTCAGTATGGTTTGCCTTAGAACCCATTGTATTTATTTCTCTACCCAATTCCTGGGTGATAAAACCTAATTTCTTTCCGTTAGACTCCTCAGAATTCATGGTTTCGATAAAATACTCACAGTGATTTTTCAAACGCACTTTCTCTTCGGAAACATCTAGCTTTTCGATGAAGTATATCATCTCCTGCTCTAAACGATCTCTATCAAAATCTACCGATTGCAATACATCGCTTAACTTAGTAGAAATTCTTTCTTTAATGGTATTTATTCGCTCCTGCTCGTATTGTGGCACCTCATCATGAAGAGCGTCTATTGCTGTTATTTGAGATTTAATGTCTTTCTCTAGTGACAGACCTTCTGTTTTTCTGTAATCAACCAAAGCTTCAACTGCCTGCTTCACCACATTCATTACTAATATCCATTCTTCTTTATCGAATTCCTCGCGCTCTACCTTCATCGCATCGGGCAAACGCATAGCGATGTTCAATAATTCTCCTGCAGGAACTTCCTCCTCTCCTATTTCCTGAAGAGAACTCATATAAGTATTCACAAGCTCTATATTGATCTTGTGCTGAGAATCCATTCCTGTATTTTCGACAAAAATTGCCAATTCAACCTTCCCTCTACGAAGTGTAGCAGAAAGGTAAGAACGTACATCCAACTCTTTTTCTTTATAAAAAGAAGGAATGCGCGTATTTATATCTACCTGCTTAGAGTTTAAACTCTTTACTTCTACGGTAATTTTCTTGTTAGGAAGAACTAAAGTAGCTCTACCAAAGCCAGTCATCGATTGAATCATAAATATTTATTTGCTGCAAAAATAAGGAATTTTGTTGGGTAAGGGCTTTTATTCCTTTGCGGGTTTCGGTTTCCTACCAACCAGATAAACTCCAATAAAAATAATTGAAGAAGCGATAATTTTAATAGGATCTAAATGATCTGAGCCTAGCATTAAAGCGACCATAGTAGCGAGTACAGGTTGCAAATAAATATAAAAGCCAACCGTGGAGGCGCGTAGTCTTTTTAAAGCATAAATATTGAACATATAAGCCAAGAAGGAAGTCCCAAAAACAACAAAGGCAATTTCTCCCCAAATTTTATTACTTATCTCAGACCACTCTACTGCCTGAACATCTGTAAACCCAAAAGGCAACACAACAATAAAACCAACAGTAAACACCCATTTCATAATCGTTAGGAAATGATATTTAGACATTAAGGGCTTTACGATGGTTAAATAAATGGCATAAGAACATGCATTCACAAATACTAATAAATTCCCTAGTGCCAGTTTCGGATTTCCTGTTTCTAAATCTCGCCCATACACCGCAAGTACTATTGCACCCACAGCTCCTAAAGCAACCCCTACAATTCTTAAGGGGAGTTTTTTTTCGCCATGAAATATTATCGCCAAAATAAACACAATTATCGGCGCAGAAGTCATTGTTACCGCAGCATGTATAGGTGTAGTATAATTGAGCCCTTTAAAGAAAAGCATCATATTAATCGCCACACCAAAGAGTCCACAGAGTATGAGAATCCCGTAATCCTCTCGCTTCACTTTCTCGCGAATCCAAATACGGTGAATAATTTGAAAGAGAATCATAGCACCCGTAACACGCACTAATATAAAGCCTATAGGCTGGATGGTATCTGGCATCACATCTTTTGCAAAAGTAAAGGTGACTGCGTAGATTAAATTGGCAAAGAATAATGCCATGTGCGACTTTACTACATCATTCATTCGCTAATATATTTTTTACTGCTTCGACTACATTTTTGGAATTGCCCACATAAACTTCATCATTAATAAGAAAAACAGGCCTCTTTAGGAAGGTGTATTCTTGAAGAATTAACCTCTTAAAATCCTCTTCTTGTAAGTTTTTGTCTTTTAAACCCATGCTTTTATACTTTAGAGCACGCTTACTGAATAAGGCCTCATAAGATGAGGTGTACGTGTATATTTGGTCTAATTGGGCTTCTGTTATAGCCTCATGCTTAATGTCTTGAAGGAGGAAATCAGACGCGTTAATTTCTTTCAAAATACGACTACAAGTACTACAAGTAGAGAGGTGATATGCTTTTTTCATAATAATTAAATCTATTACAAAATTAGACAATCGCCAAGTCCAAACAAATTTCTACATTTGTATTAACCAATTTACACTACAATATGTCAGATCAACGCTTTGCCGTGATCGGTCTTGGTCAATTTGGATCAGCCATCGCTAGGAACTTATCAAAACGCGGAGCCGAAGTGCTCGCAATAGATTCTTCTTTAGAAAGAGTGGAAAGTCTAAAAGACGAAGTCTCGCACGCAGTGGCTTTAGATGCTACAGATAAAAAAGCGCTTTTATCACAAAATATACAAGATGTAGATGCCGTAGTGGTGGCTATAGGCGAAAATTTTCAAGGCCTACTCTTATGCACCTTTCTCTTAATGGAGCTCAAAGTAAAGCGAATCATTACACGAGCTATGGGTAGCGACCAAAGAAGAATCTTGGAGAAAATGGGCGTTACAGAAATTTTATCTCCCGAAGATGAGGTAGGTGGGAACGTTGCCGAAATGCTTATCAATCCAGATGTAGTGATGTGTATTCAGCTTCCAGATGACTTTGAAATCGTAGAAGTAAAAGCCCCTGCAGAAGTTTGTGGTAGAAGTCTAGAAGATGTTGGTTTGCGAGAAAAATACAAACTCAACCTAGTTACCATTTTAAGAAAAGAAGAAGGTAGTCCCGAAGAAACCAATATTAAAGATTATCATATTATTGGAGTTCCCGATTCGGAAACAGTTATTAATAAAACAGATATTATTGTGCTTTTTGGACTCACCAGAAATATTGAACGCTTCCTAGAAATAAATAAATAATGCGAGCATTTATTATTACAGGAACAAGTAGCGGGATAGGAAAAGCACTTTGTGAATTGCTTTTAGAAGATGAAAATAATAAGGTTTTAGGGATTTGTAGAACTCAAAATATTGATCACCTCAATTACACACATATCTCACTAGACCTAAATGATATTGCAGACATTGAAGGGATTGAATTCCCAAATTGGGACTCAGCAAAGCAAATAAGTTTAATTCACAATGCCGGATGGATAGGCCCGATTCAAAAAATGGGCAAACAAGAATTGGGCGCCATTGCCGCTTCATATATCATAAATCTGGTTGCACCTGCTGTTTTATCAAATCGTTTTATAGCCAAATACAGCGATAGTAAAGCGCAAAAGGTAATCCTAAGTATTAGCTCCGGAGCTGCACACACCCCTATTGCTGGGTGGAATACCTACTGCTCTTCAAAAGCTGGATTAGATATGCTTAGCAAGTGTATTGATGAGGAACACGCAGATATTATCAACCTTTCTATTGCGCCTGGAAAAGTAGATACCCCTATGCAAAATGACATTCGTTTTGCTGATGAAATAGAATTCCCTCGTGTAAAAGAATTTCAAGCTTTTCACAAAAAAGGTGAACTTTCATCTCCTAAAGAAATTGCTGAGAAATATAAAAAGGTGCTCTACAATCCTGCAGAACACCTTCATATAAATCGTATCTCTGAAATTTAAAGTGCCTCAGAAAACGGGATGCTATCTAACAATACCGATAAGCTATCTCTAAACAATTCAAAAGAAGCCCTCGAAGTAGAACTAATAGGGTCTGATGGAGGCAATTTACTTTTAAAAGGATTTACCTGCTTGCCATTTTTCCAAAATCGGTAACACACATGAGGGCCTGTGGCTAAACCGGTACTTCCAACATAACCTATTGTTTCTCCTTGCTTTACGTGCGTGCCCACACGAATACCTTTCGCAATTTTAGACATATGTAAATACTGAGTCGTAAAGGTTCCATTGTGGCGAACTTTTACATAATTCCCATTAAATTTACTGTAGGTAGCCGCCTCAATAAACCCATCTGCAGTAGACCAAATGGGCGTTCCTCGGGGTGCTGCATAATCGGTACCCTTATGTGCTTTCCACCTTTTTTGTACCGGATGAAAACGGTTTCGAGAATAACGCGAGGAAATACGACTGTTCTTAACTGGAGTTTTTAAGAAAAACTTGCGAAGGTTTTTCCCATCCTGATCGAAGTAATCGTCAAAGCCCGTGTCGTTAAAAGGAAAAGCATAAAAATCCTTTCCTAAATGATTGAAATACGCCGCTTTCACCGCTCCTACACCCACAAACTCGCCTTCTAGGTATTTCGCCTCGTATAGCACCTTAAAACGATCGCCTGGCTGCACGTGCCTGAAGTCTAAAGTCCAACAATAAATCTCATCAGAAATAATTTCACATAATCGATCAGACATTCCTACAGCTGCACCCGACAAAAAGAAACTCGAGCCCTTTTCTATAACACCAGCATCTTCAATAAGTCGCACTTCAATCGATTTTTGAGCCCGATAAACCTTTAAAGTATCCCTAAAGTCATAAACCACATAATTGATTTTGTCATCTTCGTAAACAAAAATCGCTGCGTTTTCTCGTCCCGCCGTATCCTTTACACAAAATAGCGCATACGAATGCCCCGCTTTTAAATAACGAACGTCGAATTCTGTTTTACGAGTATGTCGGGCAATTTTATCTATTTGAGAATACGAAACCCCAAATTCACTTAAAATCTTACCCAGAGACTCTCCAGATTTAATTTCGTTTTTAAGAACCAAAAATGTATCCGCCGAAAAACCATATTCTATAATGGGCTCTGGAGCTGTAATGACTGGATTAATCTCTAAAACTCTCTCCTCAACTGGCCTTGAACAAGAGAATAATAAGGTGATAATGACAACTGCTATTTTGGGGTAATGTTTCATAAACAAGAATCAAGAGCTGGAATATTCCAGTTCGAATTTATGAATTTATGCCAAGTAGTTTTTTGAGAATTAAAAAATCTATTAACAAAATAATAAAGGGTGCAATTGCACCCTTTAAAATCCATTTTAGCTGCCCCTCGTGGCATAATAACTACTAATTTTTTTTGTTCTCGAGACTCCAGGATCTTTGGTACTCATGATTTTCAAATCGCTCCTCTTTATCGAAAAATAGAATTGTAAAATATAATGGCAAATGGACTAGTAGATAACTAAACTTAGTACGCAGTAATTATATTTGATTTTTGTTGAGCATTAACACATAAAACAGGAATATTATACTTATTTGTGATCAAATCTTGCTCTCGAGTAAGCCCAAATAACTCCGTGTAAACTGCTTCCTGATAATTTATTATCGTTATTAAATCGGCCCCAACTCTATAGGAAAAGTCTAACAGTCGACTGTTGGTGATTGTATGATCTTCGTAATTCAATGTGTATTCCACTTTATGATCGGAAATATAGGTGCTTACCTGCTTGATCAATTTATTCATCTTGTCAATCGATAAAGTCTCCAAGTCACGCTCTACCAATAAATGTATTCTAGCTTTATACGCTACAGCTAGCTTAATAGCCATGTCTAGTTTCTGTCGGGTTTCAGACTTAGTATCTAGTGGTACAACGATATGTTGAACTAGTTTTTCTTTCGTGTCCTGACTGATTAAAATGGGAACCTTAGAATGTGCTATAATCCGCATAGCATTACTACCCGTAAGCCATTGTTTACCCTTTATGCCATGCGTACCCATTATAATTAAATCTGCATCAATCTCACAGGCTACATCGCCAATTGACATCATAAACTCACCGATACGGACAAGGTTTGTTACCCTGACTTTGTGATCTACCAATGCTCTGTTTGATAGAATTTCTAAGTCAATACGAGCCTTATCTACCTCATCTTGATTAGCTACAATATGTAAATGGAATAATTCTACCTGTGATTGCACAGCCAATAAAACTGCATCTTGAAATGCAGATAAGGATGTCTTAGTAAAATCTGTTGGAATAAGTATACGTTTCAGTTTCATAAGCCTATGTTTTAGAGATTAAACAAAAATAGACCTGAGGTGATTCTAGAATTCTTATCTAATATAAGGATTCTTTTAATACTTGTGAATTGATTTCTAATGAATTATACGTATATGATTAACATCACTCATTAACTGTAAATAAAAAAGGGCTCCATTTCTGGAGCCCTTTTTATATAAAATTGAGTGTTAATTACTTAACAAATTGCTCAACTGATCCATCGTCGTAAACGTTGAATAAAACTTCACCTTTAAACGACTCGTCGTTTAATTGTACTTCTTGACCTAATACGTTAATTACCTTAAGCAATACTCTATCGCTAGAGATTGCATCAGCAACTAAAGTATTAATCTCAATTGAAGAAGCTACGTTGATTGCATCTACATGGTATGTAGAAGAACCTTCAGCCCATTCAGTAACAGTAAAGTCACGTACATCACCTGATGTGTATACTTTGAAAGATACTACTTCAGATACTACTGAACCTTCTTTAGCAGAAGTCAAAGCATCATCACCCCATACAGTAACAACCGTTACTGGGCTAGAGTAGATAGCAGAACCAATCAATGTACCAGCGGCATCGAAAGCAGCAACTTCTGATCCTTCTGTTGGAAGAACATCCCAAGCAGCGTCTTCAATAACAACAGTCATGTTGTTATCAGTTGCAACTACTTTTGAGAAGTGAGATACATTGTTCAAAGTAACTTCTGTTGAAGACATTCTGTAAGACTCATCATTAGAGTTGTATAGAAGTACGTCATCATTGTTAATTTTTAATTGGTAACCTTGACTAGGAAGCATATCACCGATTCCGTTGAAATTCCATTCTGGTAAATAAGCGGAACCATTGTAGTCCTTAGCAATAACTAAGTTATCAGTAGCAGTAATGCCTGCTAATATCGAAGCTGCATCTGCGCCTTCAAGACGTAAATAACCAATCATATTCCAACCAGCAGTTAATGAAATCTCATTCTCCTCTGGTAACATATAAATACCTTCAACAATAATATCGTTAGCAGCTAATAACTTAATTTGATATCCTTGACCTACTTGTAAGTCACCTACACCATTAAAGCCCCACTCAGGTAAATAAGCTAAACCTTCGTTGTTCTTAGCAATCACAACATCATCTACTATTGGACTTAACATTTCTTGCATGTCCATACTCGTAGCTAACATATATGTAGAGAACATAGACCATCCTTCTGGCATAGAAATTACTTGCTCAGAAACTGCTGGCACAGAAGTCAATCCAGCTAATGCCGAAATACCATTTACCACAAATGTACCTTGATTTGGCATAGCTTCAGAATAAGTTGCTGTAGCCATAATCTCTACTCCTTCAGAAGCATCCCACACAATCCATACAAATTCACTTCCGGAAACAAATCCATCAAGCTCATCGGTAGTAGAATCATCTCCTTGAGCTGCAATAGAGTTTGTACTACCTGTCCAAGTTGCATAACCTGCACATTGTAAATCTCCATTGTCATCTGTATAGAATACACCTAAGGCATCACCAATTTCAATTGGCATTCCATCTAAATCAATTACTGCTTCACCATCTACTACTATCGTGTGATTTGAACCTGTAATAGTTACATCCCAAGGTGTGTCATCACCACCACCTTCACATGATGCAGTGAATGCGAATTCAGCGAAATCACCTTCTTCTAACCCTCCAGATACTAATTCACATACTGAAGTAGAAATTGAGAATGTTCCTCCATTCCATCCATCACCGTATGAATCTTCTGCTACGAAAGTATATGATGATCCTTCTTCTAAACATAAAACAACTACGTTTTCAGAATTATTCTCATAGTCACTTCCCGTTGCTACATCAGCTCCAGATCCGTCAACTATAGTCCATGAAACTTCGTATCCAAAGGCTACAGTGTTTACAACTAATTCTGCGTCCATACCCGAACATGAACTATCGTATTCACACGATCCATCATCTTCAGTGGCTTCAGGGTTATAGTTTGTTGCTGTTGCATCTGTACATCCATAAACATCAGATCCACCCTCACATTCAGAATTGATTGCGAAAGAGAAATCTTCTCCAGTTGTACCACCAGCAACTACATCAATATCAGCAGATAATAAAGAAATGCTCCATGAAACTTCTGATGCCCATGATCCGCCACCTACTGTCATTGTATAACAGTCAGAGTCTAAACATAATTCATCTGTTCCAGTAGAACCTGTTTCCAAAGTACCCTCTGCAACTACAGTACCTGACCCATCAGTAATAACATATACATTTCCGTTCCATCCGTCTCCGTATGAATCGTTCATCGTCATCATTACTGTGTTTAATTCACAACTTGAATCGTACTGACATGAACCATCATCTTCAGTAGCCTCAGGGTTATAGTTAATTGCCGCTACATCTGTACATCCTAAAATTGGACCTACAACCTCACCACAATCTTCTTCTGTATTTAAACCAAATCCTAAAGATCCTTCAGACCCAGACTCTAATGTACCTGTCAACAATACATCCCCGTTAGCTGAAGTAATAGTAACTGTATTACCATTCCATCCATCGCCATAAGAATCTACCATATTAAATGTGTGACAACCGTCTTCTAAACATGCTTCAGTAGATCCGACTACACCTTCAAAACCTCCTAATGCCCATGAAACTTCTGATCCCCATGAACCGCCACCTACTTGAATTGTAACTGATGTTAATCCATCACAATCGATTGGGTATTCACATGATCCGTCATCTTCTGTAGCAGCAGGATTGTAATTCAAGGCTGATTCGTCTGTACATCCTGCTAGAGGATAAGTACATGAACCATCATCAATGGTAGCATCAGTATTATAATTAAGTGCTAATGAATCGGTACATCCGTATACAAAACCACAGTCTCCAATACCGCCTACATATGGGGCGCCACCAGATAAAAGAATTGCATCTCCATCAGATATTGTCCAAGAAACCTCAGACTGCCATAAACCGCCGTCACAAGTAACAGCAATACAATCTGCAGCTAAATCAACACAAGCTGTTGCCGTACCTTCTGAATCATACTCTAGAGTAAATGATTCATCGTTAATAGATAAAATATTTCCATTCCATCCATCACCGTATGAATCACTCATAGTAACCACTACAGTCGTTAAACCTTCACAATCGATAGCGTACTCACACGATCCATCATCAGCTGTTGCTAATTCATTATAGTTTGATGCTAAAGAATCAGTACATCCGTAAATATCTTCTACAACTTCTCCACAATCTTCTTCCGTATTTAACCCGAATCCTAATGATCCTTCTGAACCAGTCTCTAATGTTCCTGTGAAAATCACACCTCCATTAGAAGTTAATGTAGCTAAATTGCCATTCCATCCGTCGCCATAAGAATCTGCCATGTTAAATGTGTGACAACCGTCTTCTAAACAAATTTCTGTTGAGCCTTCACCACCAGTGAAATCACCAAC
>Ga0208879_1000188_pt1 | contig 66975 bp, 52 predicted proteins | sample Knorr_S15_td_Bot_FD_185605 | JGI IMG/M metagenome (GOLD analysis project Ga0208879, IMG submission 185605) | Marine microbial communities from Southern Atlantic Ocean transect - Knorr_S15_td_Bottom_ad_5009_LV_A (SPAdes) (version 2) | ecosystem: Environmental > Aquatic > Marine > Oceanic | place... | reverse complement strand
CGCTCATTTTGGCGGAGCGTTCCAGCAGGCGGGAGTGTAGATAAAACACATCGCCGGGAAAGGCTTCCCGCCCGGGCGGACGGCGCAGCAGCAGCGACAACTGACGATAGGCCTGCGCCTGTTTCGTAAGATCGTCGTAGATGATCAAAGCGTGCTTGCCGTTGTCGCGGTAATATTCCGCCATGGCCGTGCCGGCAAAGGGCGCGAGAAACTGCATCGGAGCCGGGTCCGAGGCGGTGGCGGCAATAATGGTGGTGTATTCCATGGCGCCGTGCGCTTTCAGGGTTTCCGCCACCTGAACCACCGTCGAGCGTTTCTGCCCGATCGCCACGTAGAAACAATGTACGTCTTCGCCGCGCTGATTAATGATGGTGTCGATCGCCAGGGAGGTCTTGCCGGTTTTGCGGTCGCCGATAATCAGCTCGCGCTGGCCGCGGCCGACCGGCGTCAGGGCGTCGATCACCTTGATGCCGGTCTGCATCGGTTCGTGCACGTCCTGGCGGTCGATAATGCCCGGCGCCTTGACTTCGATCTGCCGCAATTCCGAATGATGCAGTGCCGGACCGCCGTCGATCGGCACACCCAGCGCATCCACCACGCGGCCGATCAATTCGTCGCCGGTGGGCACCGAAGCGATGGTTTCGGTCCGTTTGACCTGATCGCCTTCCTTGATGCCGGTGTCGGAACCAAAGATCGCCACCCCGACGTTGTCTTCTTCGAGGTTAAGCGCCATGCCTTTGATGCCGTTGGCAAACTCAACCAGCTCGCCGGCCATGACGCCGGACAGTCCGTGCACACGGGCAATGCCGTCGCCGACACTCAGCACGGTGCCGACCTGATAATCGATTTCCCCGCCGTCGAAATCCTTAAGCTGCTGTTTTAAAATGGATGATACTTCATCCGGATTAATAATTGTCGCCATGATTTTTCCTTCCCCTTCGAGGGTTCGCGTTTCGCTGAACCATTCCCTCTATGCGTCGATTACACGCTGTTCAAACTGCTCCAGTTTTGTGAGGAGACTAAAGTCCCTGATGTGATCGCCGACCTGAATCTTGAAGCCGCCGATCAACGACGGATCGACCACGATATCCGCCTCGATCTCCTTTTCATACTGCGCCGTCAGTTTTTCACGGATCGCGGTTTGCTGCGCATCGGACAGAGCGTGCGCCGCGGTGATCTGCACCTTGAGAATGCCGAGATCCTCGCAGATATGCTCTTCGTACAGCTCACAGATGCCCCGAAGCTGATTCAAGCGGCCCTTGGAGGAAAGAAAACGAAGAAACAACAGGGTGACTTCATTCAGCTTTCCCTTGAAGAGCGACTCGATGGCCTGATCGGCCACTTCCGAAGGAATGGTTGGGTTGGCCACAAAATCCGCAAAATCGCCGGACTGCTCAAGCAACCGCTGGATTTCCATACAATCGGCCCGCACGGCATCCTTGGCTTTGCCTTCGCCGGCAAAATCATACAGGGCCTGTGCGTATCGCTTTGCAACTGAAGAAATTTCCATCGGCACGCTACAGCTCCTTAATCAGTCGATCCGTCAACGCCCGGTTTTTTTCGTCATCCAGATTTTCATCGATCAGCTTACCGGCCAGCTCACGCGCCCAATGCGCACTTTCGACGCGTAGCGTGTCTTCCGCCGCCGCCCGGTGCGTTTCGATTTCCCGGTGGGCATTTTCGGTAATGATCTGCGCTTCTTCCCGCGCCTGGCCTTCAATCACCTGAGCCTGTTCGTGCGCCCCCTTGCGGGCCGCTTCGAGCACGGCCTTGGATTTTGCGTCCGCTTCGGCAATGGTATTCGCCCGGACTTCCTGGATGGAGTCCAGCTCTTCCTTCACCTTGACCGCATTGTCGATGGAATCTTGGATATCCTTTTCGCGCTTATCGAGTACTGCCAGGATCGGTTTCCACGCCACCTTATAGAGGACGACCAGCATGATCGTAAAAACGATCCAGGTCCAAACGACCATCTGACCGGAAACCTCCATCGGGTTTACCGCTGCAGGGTCGCCGGCCCCGTGCGCGGCGTGCGCCTGGGTGGTCGTTGTGTGTTCGTGCGCGGGTTCGGTGATATGTGCCGAATCAGCCATGATTACTCCCGGGTAATGCCGTGTAGGGTCGGATTAGATGGCCAGGAAGCAGATGACCGCACCGAAAAGAGCAACGCCTTCGATGAGGGCCGCCGCAATCAGCATACCCACCTGGATTTGCGGAGCCGCTTCCGGCTGACGGGCCATGGCACTCATCGCCGAAGAGCCGATCCAGCCAATTCCAAGAGCCGCACCAAGTGTTACAATTCCTGCGCCTATCACTGCAATGTTCATTTTATTCTCCTGAGTCTTGTTTAGTTCAATAGTTCCAGTTCAAAAATCCAACTTCATCAATGCGCCGGGTGGTACATGTGGCCAATAAACATGGCCGACAACAGGGTAAATACATACGCCTGCAGGAACGCAATGAAAATCTCCATTATACTGATCGCCAACGCCATGGCCAACGCCGGAAGCGCCGCCATCCCGAAGGTGACCAACAATCCGATCAACGAAAATACCACGATGTGACCCGCCAGCATGTTGGCAAACAAACGGATCGTCAGTGCCGCGCACTTAATCACGAGCCCGATCATTTCAAGCGGGACGATCAAGATAAGAATGGGCCACGGCACACCGGCCGGCGCAAAGCTTTGGAAAAAAGCGACGGGCCCGTTCACATAGATGGCCCCGATGACCATGAAAAAGAACGTCACCGTTGCCAGTCCGAACGTCACATTGATGTTGCCCGTTGCGGTGGAAAACAGCGGCACCAGCCCCATCAGGTTGCACGTCAAAATAAAAAAGAAAAAGGTCAGGAACAGCGGCGCCATTTTCCGGCCGCCTTTTTCGCCGAGGTTGGCAATGCAGATGTCGTCGCGCACAAACTTAACCAGGGATTCGAGCAGATTGGTCATGCCGGTCGGAGCCCGGCCTTCGCGGTACCGGCAAAATACACCAAACAGGAGCGTGAGCAGCAACCCGGCAATGATGAGCATGACCACATTGTTGCTCATCCACGACGGCAGGTGGAGATTCCACAACGGGGTATGCCAGGAATCGGAATCGGTGACGTGATGCATGATCCATTGGGTGACCAGTTCACCCTTCTGCTGCGCTACCGATGCACCTTCACCTGCTGTTGTCGCGACGTCACTCATTCTCTATTTTTGCTCTTCTTGAAACATCCTTAACGACCGGATATGGAGGCTGAATACCTCCCGCACGAGAAAGACCAGATACCCAAACAGGGTGATCGCTGCAAACGCCCGATTGTTCAAAATATTCGATTTTAAAATGACTAAAAGTAGGATTACGAAGATCCCGATTCGAAACCCGTTGATCAACATGGCCCAGACCCAAAAGCCGGTATAGCGCTGCCCCAAGGCCTTATTCGCTATAAATGTACCGATATATGCATTAATAAAAACGAGTAGCCAACTACAAAATAGCTCTTTCAACCGCATATTCTGGAAAAAGGTGTTCAATATGAACACCGAACCCACCATGTAGATACCGCCGGCACTCAACAGGGTGTAAATCCAGGCCTTCCCGGAGGACTGACTGGGCTGATTCATACGCTTACTCTTTCCCGGCAGATGCCCGCTCCTGATCTTCCGCCGAGTTGCGGCGGTTGGTTGCAACCACCAGCTTCCACAATTCCCACCCCCCCAAAACAAACCCGAGGCCAATCCCCATTAGAGTGAACAACGGTTCTTTGCAGAATTTTACATCCAGCCAATGCCCGCCTAGGGCGAAAAGCGCCATACCGCCGGCAAAAGACGTGCCGAAGCCCACAGCAGGATTTAAGCTCCGCGGTTCGGAAGGCCTCTTTTTTTCCTCTCTGTTACGCCCTAACATTCAATACCTATAAAGTCCTATTCCGGAATGAACAACTTCTGGCCGATGTAGATGCTGTCGGATTGGAGGTGGTTGGCGGCTTTTATGGCTTTGACGGTGGTGCCGTAGGCCTGCGCGATGGCGGAAAGGGTGTGGCCGGATTCGACGACATGCTCGCGGCCGGCACCGCGGCTCTGCTTGGAGGCGGGCCGGGCGGCGGTGCTCTTTTTGAGCAGGCCTTCGACGCGGCGGATCATTTCCTGCATTTCCCGCGACTGCCGGCCCTCGAGGGTTTTCATGGACGCATTGAGCTGCGCGATCTGGCTGTTGTAGGAGCGGACATCGTTGCGCAGTTGCTGCAGCTCCTGAATCAAGCGGGCATTTTCCATTTCCACCGATTCCACCCGGCCCTGCATCCGATGGACTTTTTCATCCACCATGCGGGTGGCGGCCTGCTGGCGGGCGGAGGTTTGCTGGCGTTGCTGCGGGGTGGGCAGGGTTGCGCACCCCGCAAGCAGGGCGACGGCGAACAGACTGAACACTCGGTGGAATTTCATGGGTGCTTCCTTTATCAGGGTTTCCAAAGGTACATAAAACGGGGGGCAGCAAGGGCGTTGAAGTCGGGCAGCTGCGGCAGTTTGGAGGACACCAGCATATCGAAGAAGCCCCGCGCTTCGTAATAGCGCACGATATGCAGATCCTCGACATCGAGCAGCTCTTTCAGTTTATCCACCGCATCCTGCCAATAGCCCATCCCATCGATCAAGTGGTGCTCCATGGCCTGCGCCGCACTGAAAACGCGGCCGTCGAGGAGCTCGCGGCTGTCCAGGTTCCGCGATTCCTGCACAATCGAGGCAAAGCGGTCCTGCATGCCATCGACCAGCTCCTGCAGCATGGCCACGTGCTCGGGATTCACTTCCTCGAATGGGTTGAGCATATCCTTGTTTTCGCCGGAGGCAATCGTGACGGCACTGATCCCGATTTTGTCGCTGAGCGCCTTCGCATTGAACGTCTGCATAATCACGCCCACCGACCCGACGATCGCGGTGGGCTCGGCCATGATATAGTCGCCCGCCATGGCGGCATAATAGGCGCCCGACGCGCCCAGATCGCGCACAAAGACCATGATCACGCGTTCGTCGTTCGCCTGCTTAAAGTGTTCGAGCGCGGCATAGATTTCATCGCTGGGGGTCACCGCCCCGCCCGGGGAATCCACTTCGAGGATGATCGCCTTGACCTCGGGATCGATCGTTGCCGCGCGGATTTGGCCCAGGAGCAGTTCGACCATGTCGGCTTCGTAGCCGAACAGCCGTTCGCGCTGCCCGCGCATGATGACGCCGCAGAGCTGGATGCGCACCACTTTGGTTTCGCCATAGCCGTGCGACCAGACCTCTTCATATTCGGGCTCTGCGTCCACCGGATAGTCGCTGCCCGCCACGGCGGACCCCGAAAAAAGCACGGCGGTCAGGCCAATATTGGTCAGAAAGCTCCCGAAGAGCAATAACGACAGAACGCCGATGGCGATCCAGCATCCGACCTTTGATCCATTGTTGGGCATACAAATACTCCTACGATTTAGATGGTTCGGCACCTTAAAGGTTCGGCCCTGTTATTTGAATAAATAAATTCCATTGGTTGTAAAAAATCAGCTAGGTTGTCCTCCATACAAAAACGAGGTATTTGCTTTGGATTATATTAAACGCGCACACGAAGTGCTGGACATTGAACTCGCCGGCATCGACAAAGTTAAGAACGATTTGGGCGAAGGCTTCGAGCAGGCCATCGACGCCATCCTGGCCACCACCGACAACGGCGGCAAGGTCGTCGTCGCCGGCGTCGGAAAAAACTGGCACATCGGCAACAAAATGGCCTCCTCCTTCATGAGCACCGGCACCCCATCCGTCGCCATGCACCCGATCGAAGCCATGCACGGCGACTTCGGCCTGCTGGGCGAGCGCGACATCCTGCTCGCCATGAGCTATTCCGGTGCCTCCGACGAACTCGTGGCCCTGCTTCAGCCGGTCAAGCGCAAGGGCATCAAAATCATCGCCCTCACCGGCGAAATGGATTCCCCGCTCGCGGAACATGCCGACATCATCGTATCCGTCAAGGTCGACCAGGAAGCGTGCCCGTTCAACATGGCGCCGACCGCCAGCACCACCGCCACCCTCGCCCTCGGCGACGCCATGGCCATGGTGCTGCTCAACGCGCGCGGCTTCAAGCTCGAGGACTATGCCAAGCTGCACCCCGGCGGCGCGATCGGCCGCACCCTGCTGCTGCATGTGAGCGATGTCATGCGCACCGGCAAACGCTGCGCCACCGTTGGGACCGGCAAGCCCGTCCGCGACGCCCTGCTGGCCATGACCGGCGCCAAGGCCGGTTGCGTGGCGGTGGTTGAAGAAGACCACACGCTAGCCGGCATCATAACCGACGGCGACCTGCGCCGGCACCTCATCAAAACGTCCAACCTCGTGGAGCAACCGGTCGAGGCGATCATGACCCGCGATCCGCTCACCCTGTCCAAGGACATGCTCGCCGTCGAAATCCTCCACATCTACGAAGAGCACAGCATCGACGACCTCATCGTGGTTGATGAAAACAACCGCGTCATCGGTGCCGTCGATATTCAGGACATGCCCAAGCTGAAGATTCTGTAGCAAAACCCGGAGGCAACACCGGAGCCTGTTACAAACCAAATAGATGATGAGCGCCCAACATCGCGACCCGCGCAGATGTTCAGCGGCAACCCGGGCTATTAATCAAACAAAACAAAATTATAGTTCAGAGAACAGCCAAGCACATCCGCAAGAAACGGCCCCTCAAAAGCGCCCATTCTTCCGATGGATGCCGTCACCGAAAAGGTGTCGTTGATTTTTAATCCTAAACCCATATTCCCCTGCCACACCAACCCCGGCCCGGTGTCAAGTCCCCCGCCGCCCGCCGCACCGACCAGCCCTTCCATGGAGAAAAAAAGGCGTTGCGTCAAATCGCGCTCAACGCCACATCCTACCAGCCCAGCCATGTAAGCGCCCGCATAGCCATCTTGCGCCGCAATACCCTGACCGCTCACATACCAGTTTTCATTAAAAAAGGCATCCAGCTGAACCCCAAGGTTACTCACGTTCAGATCGGCATGGTGGCGCCTCCAATTTGCCGACGCCGGCATATATTCCTGATGCACCAAACGCAATCGGGCACGCTCAACCTGCAACCCATTCTTAGAAACCGTCGTTGTTTTGATTGGGGTGTGCGCAGCCTGATAGCCAATCTTTACTGCACCACTCCAGACATCAAGCATTCCATCCGGAGCCGTCATGTATCCCCCCGAAAGCCCCACAAACATTTTGGGGTTAAAATACCAGCTTATTCCTAATCCGGCATCCAGCAACAAGCCTCCTCCGGTATTCACGCCACCACCGCCGCCACCGCCGACAGAAAAATCCGTGTGCGCAAACCAATCCTCATGAACTGGAATTTGGAGGCCGCTTCCGGCAAGAATCTGCATATATCCAGAACTATCCCCCTGAGCCGCACCTTCGGTTTCCAGCTTAAAATAGACCCGATCGGTCAGATACGATTTACACTCAATCCCCACCAGAGCAAGGTCATCCTGAGGCGCACCTGCTTCTGTGCGGGAACTATCGTCAGCCACGAGATACCGGGTTATTAAAGCCAGAGAATTCGGCCAAGAGCCGCCTCCATAAACCGTATTGCCCCCGCCTCCCAACCGCCGCTGCCAGCTGGAGCGACTTTCATAGCTAAAGGGCAGAGCCACATGAATAAAGGGCTGAACGGATTCAATCGTGCCGCCATTCGGGAACACCACATAACTTACCCCGGCCGCAATCTCGCCCACATCTTTCAGCGGGGCTGATAACGCAATATGCGGGCGCAGCATCAAACCGCCACCGCTTAAGCGATATCCCCCTCGACCTCCACCTGCTCCGATAAAACAGCCTGTATCAACCGAAACGCCCTCACTCAGCGCAAATCGGTAGCCGCCATCCAACCCAAGTGTAATAAAGCCGCCCCGGTCGCCATCCATCGCCATCCAGGTTTCAAGACCGACAGAACAACCATTCAAAAACCGGCGCTGATAGCGCAGACCCGCCATTCCCAGATCTTCAGCCGGCAGCTGCCACACTTCATATTCAGCATTTAGAGTATCTTGCCAACGACTTTTCATTGGCTCTGGTTCAGAGCCCCCACAAGAAGCAGAGGGAAAAGAGAACAAGGTCAGCAACGCAACAGAAGCAACCAATTTTAAAAAACTACAGGGTGAACTGGGTATTCTGAGCCTCATACTCTGGAATCAATTCTTTTAGATATTTCTTAATGGCCACACCGTCATGATCATTCGCGATGGAGTTCAGCTTCTTGAGCGAGCGCGCCATTCGACCTGAGTCTACGCTATCTTCCGACTTTAGAACCATCACTTTTTCGTGCGAAGTCGGGAGCACATTTTCATCTTCATGAATCAGCTCCTCATACAGTTTTTCACCCGGTCGCAATCCCGTATATTCAATTTTAATTTCATGATCCGGATCTTTTCCCGACAGATAAATAAGATCACGAACCATCTCGCTGATTTTGACCGGAGAGCCCATGTGCAGCACAAAAATTTCTCCGCCAGTTCCCTGGCTCATGGCCTGCAGAATCAGGCCGGACGCCTCGGGGGTGGTCATGAAATAGCGGGTCACCTCCGGATGCGTAACCCTCACGGGCCCGCCGCGCTCGATCTGACGACGGAAGGTCGGAATAACCGATCCCGAAGAGCCTAGGACATTCCCAAAGCGCACCGCCATAAAAATGGTCTCTGACTCTTTAGCGACCGAATGCATGATTAATTCCGTCATTCGCTTCGTCGCGCCCATCACATTGGTCGGCCGCACCGCTTTATCGGTAGAGACGAGCACAAACCGCTTCACTCCAACCTCGTGGGCGCATTGCATTACGCTCTGGCTTCCCATCACATTATTTTCAACTGCCTGCCAGGGATTGGCCTCCATAAGCGGAACATGCTTGTAGGCCGCCGCATGGAAAATCACATCCGGCCGATATTTTTCCATAATTTTTTTCATGAGCGGTGCATTCTGCACCTGCGCCACAATCGAAGCCACGGCCTCGAACTTAAACACATCCTCCAGCTCTTGCTGGATATTAAACAGGTTTTCCTCGCCGCTATCCACCAGCACGAGTCGAGATGGCTTAAAGCGCAAAACCTGGCGCACCAGCTCGGATCCGATGGATCCCCCCGCGCCGGTAACCAGCACGACATTTCCCGCAAGATGCCCTGCAATTGCAGCCTCTTCGAGCTTCACCGGCGGACGTCCGAGCAAATCCTCATAGTTTATATCGCGCAGCTCCTTCAGCGAAAAATCACCATTGGCAATTCGATCAACCGAAGGGATACGTTTGAACGCAACCTGCAGGTTCTCGCAGCGTTCGAGAAGCGCACGTAACTTTGCGCCCTCCAACCGGGTAATCGCCAACAAAACCAGACCCGGCTTAAACTTTGAAACCACACGCTCTAAATCCTCCATCCCGCTCGCGACGGGGATTCCATGAATTTTTCGCCCCCGCTTCTGTGGATCATCATCCAGCAGAGCAACAACCTTATAGGCCGGACTTTGGATCAATGCGCGTATCAGCCCTTCAGCGCCATCGCCGGCACCCACCACAACAACCCGCTCGACCGATCTTTTTTTCAGCCCCTTCGAACGAGTCCGATACAAAGGGGAAGACGCCTGATTACGGAGCTGGAAAAGCTCGCGGACCGAAAGTCTCAACCCCATCACCAGAAGAAACGTAAATAGGGCATCCAGCAGGAAAACGCTCCGCGAAAACCCCTGAAACCGATAAAAGAAACCGATTATACCGATGGTCATGAAAAAGGAAATTACAACGGCCAACCCCGCCTTGCGCAGATCGCGCATATTGGTGTATCGCCACATTCCCTCATAGAGGCCGAAGCAAAAAAACAGGCTTAGTTTCAACGCGATTAAAGCGGCCATAAACGCGGCAATGTTTCCCGTTCCGCTGAAGAGATCTTTTACCTCCTCAGAAATATCAAGGCGGACCGCATAAGCCAGGCAGAATGCCAGCACAATGCAGACCGCATCCCCTAATATCATCAAATAAAAATTGCGATTCCGTAATTGTGCCCTAGAAACCATCGCACCCCCCTTTTACAAAGCCTCTTAAAATCAATGCGCAGCAATCGTCATAAGTGGGGGGAAATTCTCACACCCCACTTCCCAAGCTTGTAAAGTATGTCTTCTCTGATTACATAACTCAATCAAAGTTTGTATTAAATAAAAACAATCCGCGTAGGTTTAACGAGATTTCTGAGGTGCCGTACGACTTATTTTTTTGACAGGATTAACCGGATTTACAAGATGCTGTTGAATAACCGCTTATTTAATCACAGCCAATGTCCCGCAATTTGCTTTTACTTACTTGGCCTTCGCATTTTCCGACCCTCTTGTTTCACTGCCTTCCTGCAGCGGGATTAACTGACAAGAATCCTGTTTATCCGGTTAATCCTGTCTAATAATTCCCCTGCACCAGAGAAGACCCTCACCATAAAATTCTACGCAGAGCCTTTATTCTTCCAGATCGAACCGCAATTGAACCCATTCCGCGCAGCAGACTCCGATCAACCCACCAAGGAGGGAACCCACGACATCGCTCCACGAAAACCCGCGACTGAATGACTGCGGCAACAGGCACTGAAGCCACTCGATGGAAATCGCAATCAATAAAACCAGACCCATCGATGCGATCAAAGACGGCAACCTCCCCGCCCGGCGCCTAAGCAGCCGAAACAAAGAGTAGGCCACCCCGCCGATCAGAACCGCGTGTGCCGTCCACTCCATCAGATCTCCGACACCAGAAAACGAACCATCCTCCACGCCACAGGTGATTATGGACGTGATCCAGCGGAAACAACCGCCCGGCAATAGACACAGCCCGTACGCCAGCATGATCCAGAGCAACAACTGTTTGCCGCTGCGCTGCCGCCTGTTAACCATTCGCCTTGCTCATTATTGAACCACTTCCTGCGGTCATTATTTCCGTCCCGAAAATTATGCGTCGCGCTTTCAGAAATTATGCGTCGCGTTGCTCGCGCTAGGCAGTCTCGCTTCGCTTCATGCCAAGTTCAGTTTGATTTTTGAATATTTCGGTTACGTGACTGGAGGGACAGCGTCCTCGCTGTCCGCGGACGACGGCGCCCCTGATTGCTCTCGCACCCAGTCTCCAGTTAAGCCCGAATTCAATATAAAGCTGGAGATCACACAGAATGCTCCTCCGTGTTCTCAACGTCCTCTGTGGTGAAAATTTGGTTATAATTTGAAAATACAAAAAACCGATCAATGACCGGGCTTCAAACTTAACACACCTATTTCAGAACGATCAATGGCTCACATTTTTGCGGCCAATAACATTTCGGGCGGTGAGGACGATGATTTTTAGGTCGAGCGCGAAGGAACGGTTATGCAGATACCAGGTATCCAGTTCCACCTTGCGGGCGATGGGTATGTCATCGCGGCCATTAATCTGCGCCCAACCGGTGATGCCTGGCGTCAGCGCATGCGCGCCCGACTCCGTGCGCAGGGAAATCTGATCCTCCTGATTAAACAGCGCCGGCCGCGGGCCGACGATCGACATCTCGCCCCTGATGACGTTGATCAGTTGCGGCAGCTCATCCAGACTGCTCTTGCGCAGGAAATCACCGATCGGCGTCAGGAACGCCTTCGGGTCCGTCATCAGATGCGTCGCCAGTTGCGGGGCATCCGTTCGCATGGTGCGGAACTTCAGCATATTGAAATGTGCATTATTCGCCCCGATCCGGTCCGATACATAATAGATCGGCCCCTTAGAAGTCAGCTTCACCGCGATCGCACAAATCAAAAACGCTGGCGAGAAAACCACCAGCGCCACGACGGAAACCACTAAATCAAAAAAACGTTTCATATATTTTAACCACTAATGAACACTGATTGACGCTAATATCATTTGCCGATCTGCCGTATTATTTAGCCGCGAAAAGGCGCAAGAGACACAAAGCCGGTCCTCAACATCCAGAATTTTCCGCAAAGTTTTCTGTGCAGAATTTTCAACGACCCTGTCGTGACCAGCAAACACAAACTCGGGGTATCCGCTCCGATCATCCTGTCATTTCATAATCCTGTCACAACCCGCAAACTTACCGACTTAAAACCTAAACCTTAACTCTTAAAACCGTCGCGCTTGCGCGACTTATACCACTCCGCGCATGCTGCAAGATAATCCTGAAAAGAACCAAACTCGCGATCGGGGAAGCATTCCTGCATGCGAGCGACGGAAACGACGGTATCGGTCGTTAGTTTGCGCAAGGTGTCGGATGTAAAAGGGAACTTTCCAAGGATCTTCGCGGCGAGGTCTCCGCATCGGCCAAGCCCTTTCGCAAGCGGCATTGGGATCGTCGGACATTTCGGTAGGCCGCAGACTTCATGATACGCCGAACAGATTTCTTTTAGCGATGGCGCGGCCGGAAGACCCAAGTTGATTAATTGGTGGGAAGGTTTGTTCATCAAGGCGAACTCCGCGATCAGCTCCGCGGCAAGATCAACGGGTATCACGCTTTTCCGAGCGCCGCCGCGTCCTGGGATTGGAAAGATTCGCTTCTTCATGGCATTCGCCATGCGTGAAAAGTTGGCGCGGTCGCCCTCGCCAAATACCGTCGCGAGACGCACCACCCGCCAGTCGAGAGAGGATGAGCGAACCAATTGTTCGCCCTCGTATTTTGATTTGGCGTAGTGCGTCGGGAGAGAAATCGGATGGTCTTCAGAAACCTGGAGGGTCCGAGGCCTCTCGGACCTTACATCCGGGCGCCGAGGCCGTCGCCCCTCCAAATCCCAATTGTAGAACGCGATCGAGCTTACATAGAGAAAGCGATTAACATCGTTCCGTGCGCACCAATCGAGCACATGTTTCGTGCCATCCCGGTTCACCGCGTAAAACAGTTTTTGTTCTTCCGGAGTCTCGTTCGGACGATGCGCGTATCCCGCGCAGTGGATAACTGCATTGATCTCTGAGAGCGGAGATCCGAGGTCAGATGTCAGGTCTTTCTCAATCGGCCGCGTAATATCTATCTGGACATATGCAGAAAGGAATCCCCCATTTACGATTAACCAGACACTATTAACGGGAATAACATCCGCGCCAACAACTTCAACACCCTGAGCGGAAAGATATTCACATACCTTCCGGCCAATCCATCCGCATGCACCTGTCACTAATATTTTCATGGTATTGTTATTGATTACCAAGCTGAAACCGGGGTGGTGGCCACTAACTCAAGCAGCTTTATCAAAGTAGGACAGGCTTCTAGCCTGTCTATACCCGCAAAGCCGCTCTTCGGGAGACAGGCTGGAAGCCTATCCTACATTAGCGCCCTAAACACTTAAATCCTGAATGAGCTCCGCGAATTGCTCGATGACTTTTTCTTTCGTGTATTTTTCTTCCATGGCCGAGCGAGCGTTTCGGCTCATCATCGCGAGTCGATCTGGGTGATTAGAGGCTTCCAACACGACCCTCTTCATCGATTCAATGTCGCCGGGCTCAACCACCCAACCCATCGACTCCTCTTCCACCACCAGGGCCAGTTCTGACTCTGGGCTGCACACCGCGAGAATCGGGCTACCCGCTGCCATGACGTTGTAGAGCCTGGATGGAACGGATATCCCTTCCATACCTTTTTTAAAGGGGAGCAAAAACAGATCGCAAGCCGTTAGATACGTTCCAAGTTCAGATTTATCGCAAGGATCGAGCAAGGTCATATTTAACATATTCTCTTTCCGAATCGTTTGATCCAGCCAATCCCGCCCAGCCCCCCAACCGAATATGAGGAAATGAATGGAAACGTCCTTTTTGAAAGAGCGAGCCAATGCCACCAGATCATCCAATCCATGGGTACGGCCGAGGTTTCCTGAAAACTGCACCACGAACTTCGATTCCAACCCAAGTCTGGAGCGTAGGGCGTTGCTAGACCGAAGACCGGGATGAACGGCATCTCCATCGCCCCAGTTGGGTATGATTGTAAATTTATCCTGTTCAGCTTCTGGAAGCTTCGCCCGCAACTGCTCTCGCATATCCCGCCCCAAAACCACCACGTGCCGCATCCGGCGCAACATATGCCGTTGCACCCGTTCGAACATGCGATAAAGCAAACTTCGCTCCGTCGTAAAACCGGTTGGAATCAAAACATCCGGATAAACATCATGCACCAATAAAACAGCTGTCGCCCCTTTTATGCGGCAGATCCACCCCGCCAAAAGAGGAAGAGTCGGCGGATTCGTCAGGACCACAACGATATCTCCGCGCTTAATATCCGAAAGCATCGCGAAGCAAAATCTCAAGGTAAGGATCAAAGCGCTCCAAATCCGATCCAGCATTCGGTTTTTATCGCCCGAGGGCGCGGCAAGTCGGTGAATGGAGACACCATTTCTGGACTCACGTTTCGGGGCCGACACACCCTTCCGCGAATAGGTCGGTTGCGCACACAAAGCCGAAACCCGCAAACCCTCTTGTTGCGCCAATCCCTCGGCGATTCCAGTCACAAAAAATCCGGTGGATGTTTCCTCCGGATAATACAATTCACTTATAAACAGAATGGATGACATTTGCGTTGAATTGCGTTTACAGGGGCAAACCCGCACGTTTTCTTTTCAGCTCAATAATTTTAACGACTGTCATGCATTCATAAAAAAAATAGAGATGACAAAAAACGAAGGCCCGCCACCCCTCGAGAAAACCAAGCCGAGCAAAGTACATTTGCACGAATCGAGCGAAGGGACGGAGCGGCCATAAACGAGCAGCTAATACGCGAAGCTTCAGCTTCCTACTGGTTTCCAGTGTATCCGTGCTTCCACTTTCCAGAAACGCGACCACCTTTTCCGCGTCCCATGTGGAATACCGATCATGTCGTTGTAACCAATCGCTGAATCCCTTTGAGTTTGCATAATGATCGTAAGGAATCTCTATTCGTCCTATCCGCGCGTTGGCGTCAAAATGCTCCCAAACCCCGCCAGTAAAACGCACCTCATTGGATTTCAGAAGACGCGCGTGCCAATTCGGATAACCCTGTGTTCGTTTCAGCCATTTCCCCCAGAACAGGTAGCGAGGCGTTAGTTCATAGGCATTATAGCTATCGCTCTTAGAATCATTACACCGCTGAATAATTTCTGACTGTAAAATCTCATCCACCGTCTCGTCGGCATCTAGGAATAGAACCCATTCACTGGTTATATCGCCATTATCCATGGCCCAGTTTCGCTGCTGATCAATTTTGAACGGAGGAATCTGTTGATGGACATAAAAACGAGCGCCCAACCGAAGCGCTTCCGCTTTTGTCTCATCCTGGCTTCCCGAGTCCAGCACCACAATCTCATCACACCAACGCAGCGAATTAATACATCGCTCCATATTAGGCGCTTCATTAAGAGTTAAGATGACGGCGGTAACGTTATTCATGGGATTAAACCGTTATTTACTTAGCCTGCGATATACGTTTTCAAACGCAGAGACCACGGCATTTAATGAATAGTTCTCATTAAGGCTGTTGACCACCGACTCGGTAATTTTCTCGGCAGACATATGCTGGATTACAGCGCTCCACTGAGCACTATCATTGGCTAAAACTGTCACTTCTTCATACTCAGTCAGATCCTCTGCCACGCCCACATGGTCAGAAATAATAACGGGGCATCGACAGGATAATGCTTCGATCACCACATTACCGAAATTTTCATGACGGCTGGGCAAAAGAAATAGATCGGCTGCTGAATACAAAGCACGCAACTCTTCGGGGGGAATGGTATCTATGAACAGAATGCGCTCCGATAGACCGCGTTTATTAAACTCTGTAATCAATGCCCCCTTGGTCCCATCATCATCACTACCCACAAAAATCATTTTCCAATTAGAATCAGTTAAACCGGCTAGTGCTTCCGGCAATAGATCGAGACCTTTCTTATGGTGCAAACGCCCCGCGTTCAGCAATAATTTCATATCAACAGGGATATTATTTTTAGAGCGCCATCTTTGAGCAGCATCCGCATCATATGTCCAGAAACCCAGCCCCACACTGTTTGGAATAAGAGCTGACTGACCTGGGAGTTTAAACCGGCGACATTCCATTTCCTCCATGATAGTCGTATAATGCATCACAGCGGCATCGCAACAGTTTTTTCGTTCGTATAACCACCAGTACGGAATTTTCTTCCAGGGCTTCTGCGTCCAGGAATAGTCGCCCAGCGCACCTCGGGGAGAAATCACATAAGGAACGCCAGCCTTTTTTGCCGCACGGCAGGCCGCCATACTGGTCGGTTGCCAGACCCCAGTAACATGGACCAGATCAAACTCAGCAACTCTCTTTCGTACGGTCGCTTCCAAATCTGCACTGCGAATACCGCTTAGCCCCTTCTTCATCGAAAAGTAGGTCACTTTTACGCCGTTCCGTTCTTGAGGACGACCGGGTACAATGTCCAGATTGTCTTCCAACTCAACGTTTGTCGTCAGAACCGTGACGTCATGACCGAGGGCTGCCAGTCCCTCACAAATCTGACTCACACTGCGGACAGGCCCTCCAGTCTTCCATGCAGGAGGATAAGCAGGCGTATAATGGAGAATTTTCATATCTACGCTTCGAGCTCCTCAAGAATACCGAGGAACCGTTTTTTAAAGGCCTCTTCCGTAAAATCTTCCTCATAGCGCGACTTCCATTTAAGCTCAACGATGTTCAATTTTATAAAGAGTACATTCAGAAGCATCATGATGCCCTCCCCCTTCAGGCTACTCGAATATAGCATTAAACTGCCTTAATTTTCTTTGAAATATCACGGCCATTGACAACAGATGGCATAAACAACTTTTTATGGGCAAGAGCGAGTCCCACAAAATACCAGAATGTCGGAGTCATACGATATTGAATAGCAAGTGTATCAGTAAAAAATGATGCAACATAAAATGCAATGATCGGTATAAAAAAAGTCACCGACATTAGATTTTTACTACCCGATTTTGAGAATGGAGAAATCAACTTAAGCAAATACATCATAAAAACAACCCATAATAATAAACATATCGCCCCATGCTCCGCAGCAATAAGGAGATAAAAATTATGCGGAGTCTTAAGAGATTCCATATTCTCAATGACGATTTGCTTATCATTACTTTCTTCGTATTTTCGAATATATATGTTGCCAGGCCCGTAACCAGCAAATGGCTTATTCATGCATAATTTAGCCGCAATTTTTCCACTCGTCATCCTAGCTGAATCAGCATCATTGACATTCTTCCGAGCAAGATAGTTTAGGTTATACCCCGTCTGGACAACGAATATGCCTACCAAAACTGGAAGTATAATGATTATTACAAGCTTAAGGCGTCTCTTAAGCATTTTGGCTTGGCGTGTACTCAAACAATGAAAACAAAACCCAAGAATACAACAACCACAGAAAACTATGGGGAGCCGACTGTAAGTATAGATCAACGCGACAATTGATACAGAAAACCCGACAGCCTTATTGCCCCCCTGTCTAAGATATTCAAAAAAAAACAGAGGAACTCCAAGGAGCAACAGAAAAGATAAAGGCCCCGTCCCTCCGATCAAAGATGAATGCGCTCGAGGATTCGAGAAAACTGGCAAATCCCATCCTAAATAACCTGTCATCAACGGACCGAAACCGAGTTGAAGAAGTGCAAATACCGCGTGGCCAAATACGATGATTAAGAATATATTTATGAGTCGATTAAAGACTCTGCAAGATACAGCAATCCAGTAAGTAATAGGAGCCAATAAAATCGGAACATATAAATACACTAGGCTTAGAATCTGATGTCCTAATGGTTTCACTCCTCCGTTACGCCCTAAATAATTGTAAGTTAAAGATAGAACGCTTGAAAACAACGTCATACACAGGAGCATTAGCCAAACCCTAATATTCCGAGATCGTCTTCTTTTCAATCCCTTTGGCAAAAGCAGCAAAAAAAGAAGAAGAATCCCTATATACGATGCAGGGAAATTACCTAATGTATCGTTTAAATAAAGTTCGAACCTTTGGGGTAAAAAATTGATGCAAAGAATTAGGAAAGAAAGAAAGAAGCCCAAAAACGAACCAGGCATGAGTCGGCGCTCACGATGAGGTTTGGGAATGCCTTCTTGCCATGCTTCATTGTAAGAAAAATATCTCATAGTAACTATAATTTTTACTGCTTAATGCGTTCAGCTTAGAGATCACGCCAATAGCCAATCCTACTTTTTTTGTCCTCAAAAACTGAATCCTCTGAACTTAAGCACAAACTGTCGATCGGAATGCTTACTTCGACAAGGGGTCGCCTAAACAATCTGCTGTGTGAAATTCTTTTGCTATAAGCAATCGATAACACTCAAGATAGTGACGAGCAACCACCTCAATGGAAAGTACATTACTAGTGCGCTCTCGAAATGAATGCCCCAAGTCAGAGGCTTTATCAGGGTCCTTCAGAATTATCAGAAGCTTGACTAAAAGAGCCTGCTGATCTCCAGGTGTCACTAAATATTCACGACCGGCCTTCCCTACCAGCTGGGGCGTTCCGCCTACTTCTGTCGAAACAATTGGCAAACCGCAAGCCATTGCTTCAAGAATCGAATTTGAATTACCTTCGATGTAGGAAGGCTGGGCAAGAAGATCTGCCGCCCTGTAGTAGTCAACCGTAGACTCAACACTACCCACGAAGTGAACGGTTCGTTCGATGCCACAGTGACAGGCCAATTGACGGAGCTCATATTCCTGCTCGCCACCACCACAGAGAACGAGTTGAGCCGAAGGAACCTCTTTCAATACTTGCGACCAGATACTTAGAAGATCGGCCAATCCCTTCTGCGGAGTAAGGCGCCCTGTGAACAAAACAATTTTTCCATCAGGCAAGCCATGCTTCTTTCGAAGAGCATCTTTTTCACTATCCGATATAATTGGCTTGAACACAGCCGAATCCACTCCATTTGTGTTTCGAAGGATGCGAGAATCATCGATTCCCTCGCCTCGCAATTCATCAATGCTTTCATTGCTCATTGCTACAAATGCATTTGCAAGCTTCACTAATTGCATGAGAATCGCCCCCCCTCTTCGACGCCGTATTCCTGGAAGCCCACAATCACCAACATTTGGAAGCTTCAATATCGTTGGCGCGCGAAGCAACTTCGCAATCGGAGTCACTCCCAGCAAATACCACCCAAAGGTATGCACATGTATGACGTCATACCGGTGGCGATTTGCGAGAAGGAACCAAGCAAGCGAAAGCGTGAAGGAGCATCCTCTGCCGAATTTTGCATCTATGGACCGCAACCGATGTATTGTCACCCCTTCCAGTTCTTCATAACGGGGTAAAGCGGGATCATGGAGTCTAGTAACAACTGATACTCCGACGCCCAATCGTGCTAGTTGCTTGCCCAAGGTGTGAGCCTGCTTCTCAAAACCACCGAGATACGGGTAGTATTGGGGAGTAACCATTAGAACACGGATTGTCATATCGACTCCCTTGTGCATATTTGATTTCTTTCAAGAATCTCAGTTATTCTTTGCACAATATCCATCGGCGGTATTTTCATGCACTCATATAAATTCTGGTTTGTACATACAAAATTCCGCCCCGGCTGATAGCATGGAGCACACTCGAGTTTAAGTGATAAAATCTCAGTCCTCTGCAGGCTGGCTTCATGCAGCAGGATTGTTGAGTCGGTAGCACCGAACAGCGCAAGAACAGGACGCCCAAGTGCCATAGCAACATGCATAAACCCAGAATCAGCGCAAACAACCAGGTCGACACAATTGGCAACTGCCATGGCGTCTCTCAAAGACAGGTTCGTGAGGTCCTCCGCCTGCGGATGGCGCAAGCAAAGTCGTGATGCAATATTGGCAGCAGGTGGGCCGCCAAGAATGCATATGCGTGTAGAGCGAAGTATGGGATGCTCTGTCATCAGTTCAATCACGGCATCCCACTCCGAATAGGCTTTCCATGTCGCAAGGGCCCCAACCGTTAAGACTACGATGGGGCGCTGTTTTCTATTTCCAAGATCGAGGATTTTACCGCCTCTTTGCTGTTCGCTTTCTGTCAGCGTCAGAAGAGGTGGTGCGTCATCTGCATCTAATTGACCGAAACACTCTTCGATAAGGCGTCTGTAAAAATGGTAAAAGCTCTCTTGTGGATGGATAGATGTGTTTGAGAGCAAAGAGATGCTCCTTTTTCTCATAAAATACCGTAATACGCGAATTTCGTAGCCTCCGGAGAAAACGACAATGTGGTCATATTTCATTCGGTGGAAAACACATTTAAGGAAGTGTGCCCAAGGTTTTCTGATTACACAAACTTCCGGCTCTGCCATCAATACTTCATCCGTAGTCTTAAAGTTAATCAGATCAATTTCGCACTCTGGCTTATAGGCCTTGAGCGCCTTGAAAGCAGGCAGGAACATGACTGCATCTCCTATGCCGTCTCGACGCAGAAAGAGAATGCGTTTCATTGGACGACCCTCTTGGTTTCTTCGCGACAAAAGGAGACATAACACCTTGATTATCTGATTGCGGCGACTACGGATAGATTGTCGAAGATAAGTGCGCATTTTCGATATGACCTTTATGTTGTTATTTTCGGAATGGCGAGACATGCACCTTGCTTCTTAAGACGTCGCAAATCTCAAGGGGGTTGATGATGCCAGCCATGATTAGCAGGATACCATAGCACCCAGAAGCTATGAGTATTCCTGAGATCAGAGCAGGCAGGCTATGATGGTGGTGCGTCAAAATCACGTGGAGCAGTCCGCCGCTGACTACTGTCGCTAAGAAAACTATGAAACTGAAGCGAGGCAGCCTTCTGATGGATAGACGATGGTGTCGCTTCAGCAAGATCAAATATATGACAATCAGGGGGATATGGGCGGCCTGTACTGCGAGCACAGCCCCCATACTTCCAAAGCGCGGGATCAGGAGAAAGCAGAATACCAGATTGGAAATGGCGCCGCCGCCCACGATCCACATCCGTAGTCTAGCCTTGCCAGCATAGTCAAGAGACATACTTGCGAAGCCACCCATTGCGGAGAAGAAAATGTATATAGCGTAAGCCCGCAAAATGGGGGCGGCCGGAAGAAATTCTACCGAGAAGAGATGTATGATGATTGCTGGGGCTGCAACGGCGATGAAAGCGGAAAGCGGTGCGTAAACAATGACCAAGCTTCGCAGACTCAAAGATAGAAGGGCGGATGCCCTTTCTTGCTTATCCAGATTGAGCGTTGCTATTTGGGGCGCCGTTGCACTCGCAACCGAAAGGGCCGGGATCTGAGACAGGACCACAATCTGGGCGGCCAGACCGTAGTACGATACCTCTTGAATCGGATGGTAGTATTTTAGGATCAACACGGCGCTTTGTGTGAAGATAAAGAGGCTTCCATGGATGACCATGAGAGGCAATGCATACCTTATGACAGCAAAGAGGGAGACAGTCTCCCCGCATTCATGGAAGTCCTCACGGTTTCGACCAAACTTTCTCATCAGAACCAGCAGTAGGATCGCAATTGCTATGCCATTGCCGAACACTTGCCCGCCGATGACTCCGAGCACGCCCAAACCCAAACTGACGAGGAGCACTTGGGATATAGGGCTAGCCAGCGATAAGAAGGTCCTTATTTGTCCGAGACGTCCGGCTTCCCCCAGCCCTTCGTATGCTTTTCCCGTCCAACGGGACAAAGATAGGACGAAGAGCAGGCCCGTCACAATAAGGGGGAGGCCGCCTGTAAGGACTGGCACATGCAGGAGATCCGCTACAGACGGGATGAGAGCATAGAAGAGTATGCAGATTGGGATGAGCGTGAACAGGCGCAGGCGCAGTGTTCTTGCCAGCAAGCGGGATGCAGATGACTCTTTGTTGCGGCACGTGGCGAGATGAAATGCTGTGCTTGGACCGAGGCCTCCGTCCGCCAGGATCATGGCCATCCCCAGCATGGAGTTGATCAGAGGAACGTACCCGTACTGTTCAGGTCCCAGCTTCCGGACAATGAATACCGTTGCAACGATGCCTGCAATCATTGATGCGCCTCGTCCCAGGATAAGCCAGAATGTGCCGTGTATGGTCTTGAATATTATGTGTGATTGAGGCTCTTCTGCCATTTTAACCCTGCTCAAGAAAAGTTGGACTTAAGCGGATCTTGTATGCAAGAGGCGATCCCATCAAACATTTCTTTTTGCATAGGCACGCAGTCTGCCATCTTCGATTGGAGTTCCTTCTTCTTCGGTAAGGAGAGTTGTGCGCAGGCAATGGTTTTCTGGATGATTTTTTCAAATGTATCGTCTGTTGCAAAGCTGTTGGGGAGTAGATCCATTCTGTACGGCGTCAAATCATAGTCAGTGTAAAAGTGACGCAACTTCTTTGTGAAACAAAGCCCTATACATGGCACACCTGAGGAGAATGCGAATATGGCTCCATGCATTCTCATCGACAGGTACACATCGAGTTCTGTAATCATGGATTGCAGTTCGACGTGAGAAAGCTCACTTGGGCCCCACACCTTGATGGGGAGATCAAGTAACTCCGAGATTTCGCTGGCCAGTCCTTCATCCGTCCCGGAGGTGACAATCATAGAGGTCTCGCATGAGTGCGTCTCAGACAGAACCGTAATGAGCCGTGCAAAGAAAGTGATCCAGCCGGATCGTGTTGTCTCATCGGGGCGGATGAGTTCACCCGAAAAATATGAGCTAAGATTGATGCCAACTCGGCGCGGTAGTGTAGCCTCTGTTCGGGACACTTCACAGATTGAGCCGGAAGGTTGTTGTCCGATCACAACATCGGGGTAGCACCCCCTGAACTTAATGTGCTTACTCAGCGCTGTGGCAAGTGTTGCGCTGTTATCGTCTCTTACGGCAACGAAATCATGCAGTTCAAGAACGCGTCTTAAGATCATGCCTCCGATTGCAGAGGAAGGGGGCGTTATGCTGACAGCAGCTGCAATGACTCTGCCTTTACGGCGGAGAGCTTTGTAAAGGATAAGAATAGGCAATAGACTGAATATAAAATTATTCCAAGGGTTGAATAAATTTCGGTCGAAGAACATATTGGCGGTGGTGATAATAGCGTCACATTTCCGTACGGCTCTAAGTGTTTGAAAGGAAAAATAGCCATGCGCCAGATGCCTCCTCCTCATGGATACGGGGCGAGTGTCGTACTCTTGGAGTAGTTTACTATTTCCTATGAAGGAGGGAACTGTTGTTGGAACGAAGAATGTACTTTGCGGAAATCGAAAATCAAGTTCTGCAATGATCCGGTATAACACGGCAACGTCTCCGCTGTTTGACCCTGAGAAAGAACCGAGAATCATAAATGTTTTTGAATGCCTCATGAATTGTACTCCCAAAAGTATACAATGAGTTTAGATAAGAACTTTTCTATAAAAGGATGACCTCTAAATATCATTTCCATTAAATACGGCATTTTCAACTCGCTCACAAATACAATGATAGATGAGCATCCCGACTTCTTGAATATGGGGTGTGAAATTGGAGGGAATGGATATAAGCACATCAGAATATTCAGCGCAATAACCTCCACCCTGCCCCGTCAACGCAATGGTCTTTAGCCCTCTTTTCTTTGCAAGCTTGAAGGCATTCACCACATTTGGTGAGTTACCTGAGGTCGTTAATCCCCATGCGACATCTCCTGCCACTGCATTTGACTGAAGCTGGCGTGCAAACAATTGCTCATATCCATAGTCATTGGAGATACAAGTCATCGTGGCGGCATCCCCTACTAACGCTTGTGCCTTTAGACCAGTCCGATCAAATAAAAAACGCCCATTCAGTTCGCCAACAATGTGCTGGGCATCAGCGACGCCTTCGGGGAGGATGCCTTTTAGGTCGAAAATCACACAGCCTTCTTTGGTGAACTTTCCGTAGTCAAATGCTTTGAACTCATTATGCGCGACGGCGACGACAGCTGCATCATAGGTCGCTTTGGCATCTCCGTTCGGGCGTTCGGTCGTGTCTCTCATCACGAGGACCGGTTTTCCAAGGCTTGGAGCTTCTTCCTGCACGCCCCCGCTATCCGTGATGATCAGCTTGGCTTTGTCCATCAGCCAGACGAAAGAGGGGTAATCGAGGGGTTCGATGAGGTGAATATTGGAATACCCAGTTGAAGAGGGAGAGTTTAAGTTTAAGTCAGGAGAAGGCTCTTGATCAGATGGCGGCGCGCTGGGGACAGCACTCCCTACCAGATGACTGCCCAGCAGGCGGTGGACCGGCTCACGAACGTTGGGGTTGAGGTGGACGGGATAGATGAAATGGGTTTCGCCAATTCAGCGATGGCTTTGCAGATGTTTTCGAATCCTTGTCCGTGGTTTTCGCGTCTATGACCAGTAATCAATACGAGCTGAGGCTCGTTTTGATTAGTTGAAGTTAAGGAGTTTAAGTTTAAGGAGGCTTCGCCAGTTGAAGGAACTACAGTTGAAGTTGAAGAAGATGAGTTTAAGTCACCTGCGGTAGTTGAAGAAGGGGTATCAATATCCGGCCCACCGACCACTGACTTCCGACCACTGACCTCCGCAGCGAACAGCTGCTTCAGGTATTAGGAGCACTTCTTCGTTCACAAAACCTTAAGCCCAAACATATATGCATTGCAAGCTGCCGCCCGCGGTCGATCAGCTTTTTTGCTGAAACCTTCCTGCTTTAATAAAATACACAATGGTCTTCATGAGCCAATGCCGCAAAGGCGGCATACAGTTTTAAGAGTTAGGGGTTAGGGATTTAATCAATCCGTGGAACATACATGATATGGACTCCGCACCCTGCTTCAGTTTATCATAACCCTCTTGTTCAACGTACCCCACTCTAACTGCAATTAAGAGCTGAGCGCGCACTTCAGCACATGACCCTTTTGCAATATGCAAAAAATGATTAGTCTCTTTTCTGGAATCCCGCTCCATTCCCTTGGAAATATTCGATAAAAAGGGGTCCAGCCTTCGCCAAGGCTACGTCGGACAAGCAGGTCCTATGAAGTGATGTTTTAAATGGTGATGGGTCGCCCATGCGCTCGGGGCCGTTGACGATTTCCACGTCCCCAATGGAAGGATCAAATTTGGCGAGCTCTTGTTTGAGCACGCAGGTCATCTCGTTGAGATCGACGCGGCCGCCGCAGGCGGTGTTGTAGACCTGGTTGATAGCGTCGGGGTTGTCGGAAATCGCGGCTAGCTGGTTCATCTGAACGACGTTGTCGATATAGGTGAAGTCGCGGGAGTAGGTGCCATCGCCATTAATGACCGGGCTATGCCTTCTTCTCAGACTCTTTGGATTTATATTCATAGTTATAATAGCCATAGTGGCCATATCGGTTGCCGGCTTTTTTGACAATGCCGTTAAAGACCACCCCCCTGACGTCGACGCCATTTTGCTCGAACCGCTGCTGGGTAAGTTCAAGCTCTTTTTTATGCGTCTGCCCAAAGCGGGCGACCAAGAGGAGGCAACCGGCATGGTTGCCGATGATGGCCGGATCGGTGACGGCGAGAATCGGCGGGGTATCGATAATGACCAAATCATAGTGCTCGGCGGCATACTCAACAAGATCGCTAAAGCGCTTGTGCATGAGCAGCTCGGAGGGGTTGGGTGGCGCCACACCGCGCGGCAGCATATCGAGCCCGTCGATATCGGTTTTTTGGATCACCTCATCGAGCCCATATTGCCCGGAAAGATAGCCCGATAGGCCATGGTCAAACTTGAGGCCAAATTGTTCCTGCAGGTCACCGCGGCGCAGGTCGCCGTCAACAACCAGCACCGATTGCCCACTCTGTGCCACAACGGCGGCCAGATTGGAGGCCACAAAGGATTTTCCAATGTTCGGCGCGGGCCCGGAGATGGCAATGACGTTGTTTTTGGCCTCCAGCAATGCAAAGTGAAGGCTGGTACGCAGACTGCGCAGTGCTTCGATTGAAAGGTCGGCCGGATCTTTGACGGCGAGTAGGGGATGTATGCTCTTTTTGTGGTGTTTCTTTTTTGCGCCTAAACCCGCCTCATGTGAGCTGAAAGGAATTGAGGCATAGACCGGCATCCCCAACTGTTCAATATCGGTCGCATCTTCGATGCCTTTATGAATGGCGCGCTGAATAAATACAATACCACAGGAGAGAACACCTCCCAAAAAGGTGATCAACACCACAACCATGGCTTTGCGCGGCCTCACCGGCGAGCTGAGATTAACCTCTGCCCGGTCAATCACGCGGACATTGCCGATGGTGCCGGCGCGCACAATATCGAGCTCCTGCGCCTTGCCCAGCAACATAACATAGATTTCGCTGCTGACCTGCACATCGCGGGTGTAGCGCAAGAGTTCCTGCTGGGTTTCGGGTAGATGGCGAATCAGCTCGGTCAGTTCATTCTTCTGCGTTTCCACCAGCTCAATTTGCTCAACAACGCCCTGATAGAGCGGATGCTCGCGTTTAAACAGTCGGCTCATTCCCAAACGCTTGAGATCCAGCTCCTGCAGCTTGGTTTCGATCTCCACAATCTGTTCGAGCACCCCCTGCGTTTCAAGGGTAATGTCTACCGACTGCTGCTGGATCTGATAGTTATTAAACTTTTGTTCGGCGGCCTCGAGCTGCTTTTTGACTTCGGGCAGATGCTCTTTCAGGAAATCGAGCGATTTCTGGGCCTCGGCGGAATTGCGCTCCACATTGCGGCGCACGTAGATGTTCATGATAGTGTCCAACACCCGTGATGCATAGTCGGGGTCGGCATGCTCAAGGCTGAGGATTACAATGCCGGAATCTTTCCCCTTCTCTCTCGCGCCCACGGCACTCTGCAGGCCGAGGATGGTCTGAAAACGGTTGTTGCGCTGGATCCTGAATTCGGTGCCGGGCCGCGCCTGCAGGCTGCGCACGGTGAGCGCATAGTCGCCCTGCACCAAATCCTGCCCGACGCGTCCTTGCAGGAGTACGGTGCCTTTAGAATTTAATAAACTGATCTGTTGGTCGGCCTCGGCGCGAATGATTAGCGGCTGACCCATGAGATATTTCGAAACCTCAAAGCGGAAGAGATCGATCGATTCTCCACCCCAGGCGACGTTTTTGGCCCCAAAACGCACTGGAGCCAATTCGCCATCGCGCAAGGGTTGGAATTGACGATAGGCCCGCCCGCCGATCAGCGGAAACAGATTGGGCTCAACCGTCACATCCAGATTGAGGGTATCGACCGCCTCACCAATGACGGTTCGCGATTTAAGCAGCTCGATTTCAGTGACCGACTTGGACGTTCCCTCAAACAATCCGCCCATATCATCCAGGCCGGGCATCGTCGGCGCGCTCTCCTCCACCTGCAGCATGGCCGTGGCTTTATAGATGGGCGTGGCCAGCAGAGCATAGATGATCCCGCCGGCGGCAAACACGGCCGTGATGGCCAGAATGAAAAACTTGCGATCCAGCAGCGTGCCGAGCAGGGACAGCAGATCAATCCCATCCTCTTCATAGGGTTGTTGCGACCATGGGTTCGGGGCTTCGGGGGGTGGATTATTCATGAGACATAAACTCCTTTATAAATACTTAATCCAAGCCTGGCAGGCGCGTTCAATGCCGGCGTAGGTTCGATCGAAGGCTTCGGGGCTTTTGCGATAAGGATCGAATATTTCGGCATTATCCAGCCAGCGACCCAGCAGAAAAATCTTTCCGCGCACATGCGGGTAGCGGGCGGCCAGATCTTCGAGCTGGCGTTGTTCCATCACGAGAATCAGGTCGTTTTCGGCGAGCATTTGCCCATTAATCTGCCGGCTGATGTGTGTGCTTAGATCGAGCCCGTGGCGGGCAGCGGTCTCTTGCGCAACCTTGTCGGCACCCTCGCCCTTCAAGGCCGTCAAACCGGCCGAGGAAACCGAAATACCTTTATCCAAAACCGCTTGTTTTAATAGATATTCGGCCATCGGGCTGCGACAAATATTGCCCGCGCATACAATCAGAATGGAATTAAACAGCCCCATTAGAAAATGTTTCCGCGGGCTTCAATAGAGGATGTATCATCAAGAATGGCGGTGAGCGGAACCAGTTGGCGGATCAGGCGGTTCCAACGCGACACCGAGGCCGCCGTTACATAGACAATATCCTGCGACTGCAGTTCAAACCGGCTGGCCAATACCAGCGCAACCGCATTTTTGGCATGCAGCTGGTATACGTCGACTACGACTCCATCATTGGCCGGATTCCGACGGCGCAGCACAAATACCCCGTTGGCATTGGCTGTTTTTTCGTTGAGTCCGCCGGCCTGATTGAGCGCATCCATAAGCGTGAGCGGAACTACGGTGACGGGATAAACCCCAGGCGTTTTGACCTCTCCGGCGACATAGACCTTCTGACTATTAAAACCGACCACCTTGAGATCAACCTGCGGTTCTTCAATGATTTCCGAGAGTTTTTCCACCAAATCCTTATGCAGCTCGATCACTGTTTTTCCGGCCGCGGGCAGTTTAGGGGCATAGGCATAGGTGATTGTTCCGTCGGACTGCACGCGGAAACCGTCAAAATCTTTAGTGCGTTGCACGGCTGCCGGGATGGTCAGCTCCGGATGATCCCACACACCAATGGATAAGATATCGCCCACACCGATGCGATAGACATATCCGCCACCGTTCAGGGGCGTTCCTGTTTCAGCTGCGGCCGGTCGGGCACGCAACTCCTTGATCACTTCGGAATCGATCACAATCCGGTTTACATTTCTCAAATCCTGATCCGACACTACGTTCTGTCTTGAGAAGCTGCGCCCCTTTAAATGGCTGCCCGGAATCATTGCACAACCGCTGAGCAGAAGAAGTCCCGCACCTGAAAGTATTTTGATCGTAGTATGCTTCATACATTCCCCCGATTATCACATCTATTATAAGCCTTTTTGGCTCCAAAATCGCGGCACACCACCCTAAAGATGGCCCCACTGCGTCAACTGTCTTTATTGAAAAGCTAGCCGCTTATCGCTCTGCAAGCAGTCTTATGCACTAATAGCTTAAATTTATAGAAGATTGTAGCCTGAAAAAAAAGAACAAGCTGGAAAAATATAGCCCAGCGAACCGATTGCCCGAACTGGTTTATGAAGGTGGACTGTAAATTAAAATGCCCAACTATACTCACCAAAATCATTCGTGATCGGTAAAAATAAACGCCCTATTAAAAACGTACTTTCTTAAACCATTACACGCAAAGGGATAGCCCGACGCAGAGCCGCAGAAAGAGAATGCGACTTAAGCAGAAGGGGCGCACCCGGCTCGCGGCGCTGCCAATCAGACCACTTCCCGATTGACCGGTTTGGGCGCAATCGGTACTGTTCGGGGTCTTTTTACACATATTAGAGGAAAGAGGTTGATAGCATGGCAATGATGATTTCGAAGTTTCACAAAATTATTCAATCCAAGGTCGTTTGGACGGCGTTTGCGATTCTGATTTCCGTCGCGTTTGTCGGTATCTATACCGGCGGCTCGGAAAGCCGCAGCAATGAACAGCGGCGGCAGCGGCAAGCCCAGCTGGCCGGGCGCCTCTTCGGCGAGGATGTGAGCCGGGCCGAATACGACCAAGCCTACCGGCGGGTCTACGTGATCTACTCGCTGAGCTTCGGCCGGGCGCTGGACACCGACGACGAAGAAGTCGACCAGGTTCTGCGCAAGGCCGCATGGCAACGCATTGCCATGCTGAAAAAGGCCGAACAACTCGGGCTGAACACCACCGCCGAGCAGATCATCGAAATGATCCAGCGCCAACGGGTCTTCGCGAACCAGCAAACCGGCCAGTTCGACAAGAACATCTACACCGCCGTCGTGAACAACTTCCTGCCGCAGGTCGGCATGACGGCCAAAAGCCTCGAAGCCATGTTCGCCGAGCAGGTCCTGATCGAGAAAGCCTCCCGGATTCCCACCCAGGGGGCCTTGGTGACCGAGGATGAAATCGTGGAGGCCTTCCACTTCTATACCGATCTGCTGACGGTTGAATATGCGGTCCTTCCGCGCAGCCTGGCCGGCGAGCCAACCGTCACCGAAGAACATGCCAAAGCCTACTTCGAAGCCAACTTGGAACAGTTCCGCATGCCGGAAAAGGTTATCGTCGACTATGTCGCGTTCGCGGTTGCCGACTACACCGACCGCGTCAACGTGACCGACGAGACCGTTGCCCAGTTCTATGAAAACAACAAGCAGCGCTTCGTGAAGGCCCCGGCGGCGGATGCGCCCGAGGGCGCGGCCCCGGAGTTTACCCCGCTGGCAGAGGTTAAGGACCGCATTACCGCCGAGCTGACCCAGTCCCTGGCCCGCAAAGCCGCCGCTGATGAAGCCGACCAGCTGGTGGCCGAACTGTCCGCCGAAGCCATGACCTTTGAAAAGGTAGCCGAAGCCGCGGGACGGACGGTTGTGAACAACACGCCGGCCTTCACCCAGATCGACGCCGTTAAGGGCGTCGACCCGACCGCCCCCTTCCAGCGCGCGGCCTTCGCCCTCGAAAAGGATGCCACGCACTACTACAGCGACCCGGTCGTTGGCCGCGACACGGTCTATGTACTTTCACTCGCCAAGAAATTCGACTCCTTCCTTCCCGGATTTGAAGTGGTGAAGGCCGAAGCCACCGAATCCGCCCGCATTGCGGCCGCCGAAATGGCGTACCTTGAAAAGGCCCAAGCGGTTCACGGCGAACTCAAAGCCGCCATCGCCGCCGGCACGGCGTTCGCGGACGCCACCGCCAAATACAACCTGGCATTGAGCCAGACCGAGCCGTTCAACATCTCCACCCAGCTCGCAGACGAGTTCGGGCAGCAAATCAAGGTCGGCGCGATTTCGGTGGAAGCCGGCCAGCTGGCCGAACTGATCCCCACCGCGGATGAATACCTCCTCGCCTACGTGGTTGAGAAGGTTCCCGGCGACGAAGCGGCGACGCTGCCCGGCATGCGCGACGAACTCGCCGGCAGCCTTCGGAATGAAAAAGCCAGCCAGCTTTTAGTGGCGTGGCAGGAATCGTTGCTGGAAGAAGCCGGCTTCGAGGACCTCACCGCCCGCCCCAGCGACGAAGACCAGTCCTAACCGTGGGAATCCGTCATGCCACTCCACTATCTCATAGCGCTGTTTATCGGGCTGCCGATCGTCGAGCTGGCACTGCTTTTTGAATTGCATGGCAGCGTCGGCTTTATGCCGACGGTCCTGCTGGTCTTGCTTACCGGCCTCGCGGGGGCCACCTTGGTCCGGCGCCAAGGCCTGGCCACGCTGCTGAAGATCCAGCAGGAGATGGCGCGGGGCAACGTGCCCGCCCCCCAGATGATGGACGGGGTCATGATTCTGGTGGCCGGCGCCTTGCTGGTGACCCCGGGGCTCATCACCGACGGGGCCGGCTTTGCCCTGCTCGTTCCATTCCTGCGGGAAAAAATCCGGGACTGGCTCCGGAAAAAAATCGAAGCCAAAGTTCGCAACGGCTACGTCCAGGTGCACTATCAGCAACCGCGCGATTCCCAATGACCGACCCCGAGCCCATTCCATTGTGCGTCGACCTTGATGGGACGCTCGTCAAACTCGACACCCTGCACCAAGCGCTCTTCCTGTTGCTCCGGCGCAGTCCCGCCAGCATCTTCCACATCCCGCGCTGGATCCTGAAAGGCAAGGCCCACCTGAAGGATCAGGTCATGCAGCGGGTCGCGCTCGATGCCACGGTGCTACCCTACCATGCGGAATTTCTCGCCTATCTCAAACAGCAGCACGCGGCCGGACGCCCGCTGATTCTTGCCACCGCCTCGAACTACCGCACCGCCGAAGCCGTGGCGGAACATCTCGGCCTCTTTTCCGAAACCCTATCGAGCAGTGCCGATACCAACCTGCGCCATGCGCAAAAGCTGAGCGCGATCCAGCAACGGTTCGAGCGGTTTGGCTATGCGGGCAACGACACCGCCGACTTTCCGATCTGGGATGCGGCCGACGAAGTCATTCTCGTCAATCCATCCCGGCCGGCCCACGCGAAATATGCCGCCCAGGCCACGCAGGTGTTCATCGAACGCCGCCCGCTGCCGCGCATGTTCATCAAGGCCATGCGCTGCCAGCAGTGGCTAAAAAACCTGCTGATCTTTGCCCCCATGTTCCTGGCGCACAAGTTCGGCGACCTGGGCACGTTGACGCAGGCCATCCTGGCCTTTTTCTCCTTTAGTTTTGCGGCGTCGTCCATCTACATCCTGAACGACCTTTTCGACCTGAGCGCCGACCAGCACCATCCCCGCAAACGCAACCGCCCGTTTGCCGCCGGCGACCTGCCCATCTCGGTCGGCTCGTTGTTGATTCCGCTCTTGTTCCTGCTCAGCCTTCTTTTCGGCATGCTGCTCCCGCCGTCCTTCATGCTGACGCTCTTGGCCTACTATGTCCTGACCACCCTGTATTCCTGGAAGCTCAAGCAAATGGCCATTGTGGATGTCCTTTGCCTGGCCATCCTCTATTCGATGCGCATCGTGGCCGGCTCGGCCGCCACCGACACGGCGGCCTCCTCGTGGTTCATCGTCTTTTCGATCTTCCTGTTTTTGAGCCTCGCGCTGGTGAAGCGCCTCGCCGAACTGCGCGAAATACAACAAGGCCCCGCGGCCGAGGAAAACTATCGGGAGCGCGGCTATGTGGTGGACGACCTGCCCTTGCTGATGGCCTTCGGCACCGCCAGTGCCTATCTCGCCGTCTTTGTCTTCACGACCTATCTGAACAGCGACAAAGTCGTTGAGCTGTATTCCCGTCCGGAGCTGCTTTGGCTGTTTTGCCCGTTGCTGCTCTATTGGACCACCCGCATCTGGATGCTGGCCTGGCGGGGCCAGCTCAAAGACGACCCGCTCGCCTTTGCCGCAAAAGACCTGAACACCTATGTGATCGGCGCGCTCGGCATGGCCATCATTCTATTCGCAATCTAACGGCCCCCTCGGAGACCTCTCATGCCCCAGCCCACAGTCGACTTGACCATCGTCGGATCCATCGGAATCGATACCATCGAAACCCCCACCGAAAAGCAGGCGGATATCCTGGGCGGCTCCGCCAGCTATGCCTGCGCGGCGGCCTCGTTCTTTACGCACACCGGCATGGTCGGCGTAGTGGGCACCGACTTCCCGCAGGACTTCCTCGATACCTGGGCCACCATGAGCATCGATCTGGAAGGGCTGCAAACGGTCGACGGAAAAACCTTCCGCTGGTCGGGGGTCTACGCGGCCAACATGGACCATCGCGACACGCTGTCCACCGAACTCAACGTGTTCGAGACGTTCTCCCCGGAACTGCCGGCCGACTACCGCGAGGCCCCCTACCTGTTCCTCGGCAACATCCACCCGGCCTTGCAACTGCATGTGCTCGAACAGGTGCGCAACCCAAAGTTTATCCTGATCGATACCATGGATCTGTGGATCAATATCGACAAGGAAGACCTCACCAAAGTCATCGGCAAATGCAACATGCTCACGCTCAACGAATCCGAAGCCCAGCTCTTTACCGGTGCCGCCACGCTGAACCAGGCGGCCAAACAACTGCTCGAACTCGGCCCCGAATACGTCCTGATCAAAAAGGGAGGAAACGGTTCCATGCTGTTTACCGAGGACGACACCTTCCTGCTGCATGCCTATCCGCTTGATCGCTTCAAGGACCCCACCGGCGCGGGCGACACCTTCGCCGGCGGCTTCATGGGCGCCCTGGCCGCCGCCGGAAAAACCAACAAGCAAGCCATCCGGCAAGCCCTGGTCTACGGCAGCATTGTGGCATCGTTTGGCATTGAAGAATTCAGCCTGGATCGGCTCAAGCGCCTCGACCGGGATGGAATCGAAATCCGGGTGGCCGAGTTTAAGGAAATGTGTCGCCTGTAAAACTCCTGCTTAAAATTAGACAGGATTTACAGGATCGACAGGAAGAAAACGTAGTTTAAAATCATGTTTATCCTGTCAAAAATACGCACTCAACACCTGAGCAATGGAACGCGCACGTTCACTGGATAGCCTGGCAGTTTCCGGCCGAGGGCCTGCTTGAGCAGTGGAACGCCACCGGCACTGAATCGGGCGCTATAGGCGCGCACCTCCTGCTGCATCACGGCGGCCTCCTCTACCTTGGCATCGACCAACAGCATTTCCAGCGCGGCATAAAGCTCCGGCCGCACATTGGCCGTGGCCGAAACAAACCCTGCCGCGCCCTGCCGAACGGGTTCAAAGATGTGGGAGCTGCTGCCCACAAAATAACGCGTGGTCGCATCCAGGAGCGCCAGGTTCTGGGCCGAGTCCTTCAAGGCCGCATGCGGAACCGCCTGGAGGATTTCCGGGGTGATGGCATTGCCGGTGTGTTTCGGGAAGTTGTAGAGAATAAACGGCAGCTCCGTCTCGGCTTCCAGCGCCCGGAAATAGTCGATGATGCCGCCGGCCGACAGCCCCGCCGGGTAGAATGGTGGCAACGCCGCAACGGCATCCGCCCCCAGCTCGTTCGCCCAGTGCACCTCGCGGCGGTTCTGCTCCAAGCCGCAGCCGCCGGCATGCAGAATGATCAAGCCCGGAAAATAGCGGCGCGCCAGCTTCAGCAGTAGCTTGCGCTCCTCCGGCAGCAGCGAGTAGAACTCGGCGGTGGTTCCATTCACCAGGATCCGATGAACCCCATGCTGCGCCAGAAACTCCAGATGTTGAATGAAGGAGCGCTGGTCGATGTCCCCCGAATCCTTGAACGGCGTCAGAACCGGAACAATCAAACCCTTCAGCCCCACCTCCGAATAGTCCGAGGAAAACAGGTCGGCGTGGTTCCGGTAGAGTTCATCCGAGACCGATTCGACCGCCAAATGGTAGTCCTCGTCGCAATACAAATGCAGATCCGCCCACTTCTTGCTCTCGGCGCCATACGCCGAAAACTCGCGCAGATTACTTTGCAGGAAGGTGGCAATGGCCTGGTCCTTGTCATGCCCCCGCTCCCCGACATCCCGCTCCACGCGGGTGGCCAGCTGCGTCTTCCAGTCGGAATCGATAAAGATGGAAAAATCGACCCAATCGCGCAGTTCGCCGTAGGTGGCGATTTCGCCGTCGAGGATATTGAAGCGGGCCGGTTCGTACGGGGTTGAATTCGTCGCCTCGCCGGTTTGCGGGTCGTAGAGCGGACGGCGGAACGTGCGCCCCGCCTTCATTTCGGCCAGATGATCGCGCAGGAGCTCCATCTTGTGGGCCTCGGGATGCGGGCCGGATATATTTTGCGCGGCCCGGAACGCCCGTGACGTTTTATAGCCATCGAGCCGCAGGGTCTGCGCCGCGGGCAACTGCTCCGCCAACGCCTGGGAAAAAGTCGACTTCCCGCTGCCGCCAGCCCCCCCCACGGCAATCAAGACCGGCTCCGTGCGCCCCTTGAATATCGACTGCAGCAAATCGGCAACCAGCTGTTCCGGCGCGCGATGGATCTCGTTCTTCAGGGTCACGTGGGCTTTGTATTTGTGCATGCGGGGCAATATATCGGTTTTGCCGCGGCGGGAAAATGCGAAAACCGCCTTTCCAACCTTTCCGCGGCGGGGGTATGCTTCCCGTAGCAACGGAGGTTTATATGAGAGGTCACATCATTGCCGAAGACCGGTTCCTGCATCAGGGCATCGATCATCATCTGTTCGTCACCGGCATCGAGAGCATCGAAAACGAATACCGCTTCGAAGTACGGTGCATTCGCCCCGGCGGGGCCGAGCCGGAAACCGTATTCGAAAACTGTATCAACTATACCGAGGCGCTCGGGCAAGCTGCGGGACGCTCCGTGGATGAACTGATTCAAGCCGAGCTCGCCACCATCCGATCCGCCGTTTTTGCCGACGAAGATCTCCACGTCCACGATCCATAGAACCGTCTAATTTTCCGGGCGGATGTAGTGGAGGGCCACGGCGCCGCCAACCCAGGCGCAGATCATATCGGATACGGTATCCCCCACGGACTGCGTCCAGTTGGGGGTCAGGTTGAAGATAACTTCGAAGATTTCCCACGCGATCGAGCTCAGAACCAGGCCCGCCGCCAGGGTGGCCTTGATGCGGGCCGGATGGACCCGCCGGGCCGTTCGATATTTCAGCCCCCCATGCCAGCCGATTCCCGCGAGGGTAATCACCAAGAATCCGCCCCCGAGGACGTGCATGAAGACATCATAATAAGCGGTCGTGTGGAAAAGGTCGTGATGCCACCCGAAAACAAACAGCAGCAGGATTACGAGGGGGCATCCTGCAACGACGGTTTTTTTCTGCCAAAACATCTCCACCCTTTCTTCGAAGGACCGACCTCTAGTGCGGAGGAAGAGTAAACCCAACCCTTGAAAAAGAAACCCCGGAGTTCCATATAATGGAAGCTCCGGGTGGTTCGCTCGCGCGGGTTAACGCCTACGGCAGGACGGTGTCGCCCATGAGGTATTTATCCACCTCGCGCGCAGCCCCGCGGCCTTCGTTAATCGCCCAAACAATAAGCGACTGCCCGCGGCGGTTATCACCGGCGGCGAAGACGCCGTCCACGTTGGTGGTGTAGATTTCGTGCTGGGCCTTGAAATTGGAACGCGCATCGCGCTCCAGACCGAACTGCTCGCCCAGGATATCTTCCGGGCCGAGGAAGCCCATCGCCAGCAGAACCAGGTCGGCTTCAATGCGGCGTTCCGTTCCTTCAACGGCTTTCGGCATTTTTCCGCCCTGCCCGTTGTCAAGCCACTCGACCTCCACGAGGTGGATCGCCACGAGGTTGCCGGCGGCATCGCCCTCGAACTTCTGGGTCATGACCGAAAAGTTGCGCGGATCCTGGCCTTGTAGCTTGATGGCTTCGGCCTGGCCATAGTCGACCTTCAAATTGGCGGGCCATTCCGGCCACGGGTTGGAAACGCGGTTGCGGTCGGCGTCCGGCTTCGGCAGGATTTCAAGTTGGGTGACCTTTTCGCACCCATGGCGCAGCGAGGTTCCAACGCAGTCGGTGCCGGTGTCGCCGCCGCCGATGACTACAACCTTCTTGTCCTTGGCGGAAATATAGTGGCCGTCCGCCAGCTGGCTATCGAGCAGGCTCTTGGTGTTGGCCTGCAGGAAATCCATGGCGAAGTGAACGCCCTGAAGGTCGCGGCCTTGCGCCGGAAGATCGCGCGGCTTGGTGGCGCCGTTGGCCAGCACGACGGCGTCGAAATCCCTCTTCAGCTCACCGGCCTTGATGTCCTTGCCGACTTCAATGCTGGTTTTGAACTCGATGCCTTCCGCGGCCAGGATATCGACGCGGCGCTGAACGACGGCCTTGTCGAGTTTCATGTTCGGAATGCCATACATCAGCAGGCCGCCGATCCGGTCGGCGCGCTCGTAGACGGTCACGTTGTGGCCGGCCTTGTTGAGCTGCGCGGCGCAGGCGAGGCCGGCGGGGCCGGAGCCAACCACCGCAATCGTCTTGTCGGTGCGGATTTCCGGCGGCTCGGGCACTACCCAGCCATTTTCGAAGCCCTTGTCGATGATGGTGCGTTCGTTGTCGTGAATGGTGACGGCCGGCTCGTTGATGCTGAGCACGCAGCCCGCTTCGCACGGAGCCGGGCAGACGCGGCCGGTAAACTCCGGAAAGTTGTTGGTGTGGTGCAGGCGGTCGAGCGCGTCATGCCACCGGTTCCGATAGATCAGGTCGTTCCATTCCGGGATCAGGTTATTGATCGGGCAACCGCTCGCTCCCCCCTTCATCATTTCGCCGCGATGGCAGAACGGAACGCCGCAGTCCATGCAGCGCGCGCCCTGCTCCTGGCAGGTTTGCTCGTCGCGCAGTATGTAGACTTCATCCCAATCCTTAACGCGCTCCTCTTCGGGGCGCATCGGGTTGGTCTGGCGGACGTATTCCAAGAATCCAGTTAATTTTCCCATGGGAAAGTACCTTTAATTAAGATTTGTGAATGAAGAATTGCGGAACTCAGGCGGCGCAGACCATCCATTCTTAATTCTATATTCTACACTCTTCATTGTTTAAAGCGCGCGATCGGCCATGTGCATGTCGAATGCCGCGTCGATAATCTCTTCTTCGGTTTCATATTCTTCGATCAGGCGCGCTTGGGCAATGAAATCAAGCATGCGCTTGTAGTCCGTCGGGATCACCTTCACAAATTTATCCAGCGTGCCGCCCCAGTCGGCCAGCATGTTGGCTGCCACGGTCGAGCCGGTCTTCAGCTGGTGCGTCTCGATCATGGCCTTCAAATCGGCGATGTCGGCGTTGGCATGCACCTTTTCGAGTTCCACCATCTCCATGTTGCACTTCTCGGCAAAGTCGCCGGCGGCATCGTAGATATATGCCACGCCGCCGGACATGCCCGCGGCAAAGTTGCCGCCGGTGGCGCCGAGGATGACCGCCTTGCCGCCGGTCATGTATTCGCAGCCATGGTCGCCGATGCCTTCCACAACCACTTCCGCGCCGGAGTTGCGCACGCAGAAGCGCTCGCCGGCCACGCCGCGGATGTAGGCCTTGCCGGCGGTCGCGCCGTAGAAGCAGACGTTGCCGACCAGAATATTTTCCTCGGCCACGAACTGTGCGCCCTTGTCCGGGTAGATGGCCAGGTGGCCGCCGGAGAGGCCTTTGCCGACATAGTCGTTGGCGTCGCCTTCCAGCTCCAGCTCGATGCCCTTGCACATGAACGCGCCCATGGACTGGCCGATGGATCCCTTCAGCTTAAAGTGGACGGTGCCGTCCGGCAGGCCCGCGGCCTTGTAGACCTTGGTCATTTCGTGCGAGAGCACGGTTCCGACCGCCCGGTCGGTGTTGACCACCTCGAACTCGGCCCGAACCTTCTCCCCGTTTTCCAGCGCCGGCTGGGCGGCCGCGACCAGCTTCCAGTCGAGGATCTTTTCCAGCATGTGGTTTTGATCCTTGGAGTGGTAGGTGCCTTCCTCTTCGCCGATCGTTTCGCGGTGGAGGATCGGGGACAGGTCGAGATTCTTGTATTTCCAATGGTCGACATTGTCGAGGAACTTCAGGCACTGCGACTGGCCAACCATTTCGTCGATGGTCTTGAAGCCGAGTTCGGCCATGATTTCGCGCAGGCCGGCGACCAGGAAGGTAAAGTAGTTCACCACATGATCCGGGTTGCCCTCGAATTTTGCGCGGAGTTCGCCGCGCTGGGTGGCGATCCCGACCGGGCAGGTGTTGCTGTGGCACTTGCGCATCATGATGCAGCCCTGCACCACGAGGGCCGCCGTCGCCACGCCCCACTCTTCCGCGCCGAGCAGCGTTGCCACGGCGAGGTCGCGCGAGGTTTTCATCTGGCCGTCGGCCTGAACCACAATGCGGCTGCGCAGGCGGTTGCGCACCAGCGTCTGGTGCGTTTCGGACAGGCCGAGCTCCCACGGCAGGCCGGCGTGCTTGATCGAGCTGAGCGGCGAGGCGCCCGTGCCGCCATCGCAGCCGGCGATCAAAACCGCGTCGGCCTTCGCCTTGCAGACGCCGGCGGCAATCGTGCCGACGCCGGTTTCGGACACCAGCTTCACATTAACGCGCGCATCGCGGTTGGAGTTCTTCAAGTCGTAGATCAGTTGCGCCAGGTCTTCGATCGAATAAATATCGTGGTGCGGCGGCGGAGAAATCAGCCCCACGCCCGGGGTGGAGCCGCGGGTGCGGGCAATCCAGCCGTTGACCTTGTGGCCCGGCAGGTGTCCGCCTTCGCCCGGCTTCGCGCCCTGCGCCATCTTGATCTGCAGTTCCTTCGCTTGGGAGAGGTAGTAGCTGTTGACCCCGAAGCGGCCGGAGGCAATCTGCTTGGTGGCGGAGCACATGTCGTCGCCGTTGGGCAGTTTTTCGTAGCGAATCGGATCTTCGCCGCCCTCGCCCGAGTTGGACTTGGAGCCGATGCGGTTCATGGCAATCGCCAGCGTCGTGTGCGCTTCCCACGAAATCGACCCGAACGACATGGCGCCGGTTGCGAAGCGCTTCAGGATGTTTTCGGCCGGTTCGACTTCGTCCAGCGGAATCGATTGACGGTCGGAATTGAATTCCATCAGGCCGCGCAACGTGTAGGCCGCCTTGCTCTGTTCGTCGACCGTCTGGCAGTATTCCTTGTATTTCGCGTAGTCGTTGTCGCGCGTGCATTCCTGCAGCAGGCGGATGGTCGTCGGGTTGAACAGGTGGCGTTCGCCATCGGCGCGCCAGCTGTATTCGCCGCCCGGATCCAGCACCTTCTGGGCGCCGCCGCGGGTCGGGAACCCCTTGCGGTGCTTCATGAGCGTTTCCGTGGCAATGTCGTCGAGGCTCAAGCCTTCGATCCGGCTGACGGTGCCGGTGAAATATTTTTCCACCACGGCCGAATTGATGCCGACGATCTCGAAAATCTGCGCGCCCTGGTAGGAGGCGAGCGTCGAGATGCCCATCTTGGAGAAGATCTTCAGCAAGCCGTCATTGACGGACTTGATGTAGTTCTCGATGGCCTTTTCGACGGGGAGGCCGCTGAGTAGCTCGTCCTGCCCCATCTGGCAGATCGTGTCGAGCGCCATGTATGGATTGACCGCCGAGGCCCCGAAGCCAAGGATGGTGGCGAAGTGGTGCACTTCGCGCACATCGCCGACTTCCATGACGATGTCGGCCTTGCCGCGCTTGCCGGCGCGGATGAGGTAGTGGTGCACGGCCGCCGCGGCCAGTACGGACGGAATCGGCGCGTGGTCGGAGTTGCAGTGGAAATCCGACAGGATGATGATCGAGTGGCCTTCATCGATGGCGTCCTCGGCATAGCGGCAGACGCGGTCGAGCGTACGCTCCAGCACGCCGGGCTCGCCGTTGGCTGGAAATACAATTTCGAGGCGCTTGGCCTGGAAGTGGTTGTGGTCGAGGAACAGCAAGCGGGTCAAATCCTCGTTGGTCAGCACCGGCTGATCGATCGCAATCCGGCGACATTGCTCCGGCGACTCGGTCAGGATGTTTTTGAAGCCGCCGACGTAGGTGCGCAGGTCCATCACGACGCGCTCGCGGATCGAGTCGATCGGCGGGTTGGTGACCTGCGCGAACAGTTGCTTGAAATAGTGCGACAGCTGGGTCGGGCGGTCCGACAGGACGGCCAGCGGATTGTCCGCGCCCATGGAACCGAGCGGTTCTTTCCCTCCGGTGGCCATCGGCTTGAGGATTTCAGTGATATCCTCGTAGGAGAAACCGAACATTTGCTGGCGTCTAAACAGGGTCTTTTTACTGGGTTTCTTCAGTTCATAGTCATCCGCGACCGGCAACTCGTCGAGGTGGATCATGTTCTGGTCGAGCCATTCCCCGTAGGGCTGGCGGGAACAGAGATCGGCCTTGAGCTCTTCATCGGAAATGATGCGCCCCTGAGCGAGATCGGCCACAAACATTTTGCCGGGCTGCAGGCGGCCGCGCATCTTGACCTTGGAGTGATCGACGTTGATGACGCCGGTTTCGGAGGCCATGATCAGCGTGTCGTCTTCGGTTACACAGTAGCGCGACGGACGCAGGCCGTTGCGGTCGAGCGTGGCGCCGACGAGTACGCCGTCGGTAAAGCAGACCGATGCGGGACCGTCCCACGGTTCCATCATGGCGGAATAGAATTCGTAAAAGGCGCGCTTGGACGGATCCATATCGGCATCGTTCTGCCACGCTTCCGGAATGAGCATCATCAGCACGTGCGGCAGCGAACGGCCGCTGAGCACCAGCATTTCGATCGCCATGTCGAGGTTGGCGGAGTCCGATGCGGCGAGATCGCAGATCGGGAAGATCATATCAAGCTCTTCCTGCGAGAAGGCGGTGCATTCGAGCAGGACTTCGCGGGCGCGCATCCAGTTGATGTTGCCCTTGTTGGTGTTGATTTCACCGTTATGGGCAATGTAGCGGAACGGCTGCGCCAGCTTCCACGACGGGAAGGTATTGGTCGAGAAGCGCGAGTGCACCAGCGCGATGGCACTGACGGCGGATTCGTTCTGCAGGTCGAGGAAGTATTGCGGCACCTGCTCGGTGACGAGCTGCCCTTTATAGTTGATGGTCTTGTAGGAGCACGAAATAATATTCAGGCCGTCCGGCCCGATGCCGGCCACGGTTTCGTTGACAATGCGCTCGGTATATTTGCGGAAAATAAACAGTTTGCGGTCAAATTCCTCGGCCGACATGTCGGCCGGCTTGCCGATGAAGATCTGCTGGACGCTCGGTTCCGTTTCGGCGGAATCGCGGCCCAGGCCGGAATTATCGACCGGCACGAGGCGGTAGCCCAGCAGGGGCAACTTGAATTTGGCGAGGTTGCGCTCGATGATGGCCTTGCATTCTGCCTGCTTGATTTCGGCGCGCGGGAAGAAGGTCATGGCGACGCCGTATTCGCCAAACTTGGGCAGTTTGATGCCGGCCTTCGGGCACTCTTCCAGAAAGAGTTCGTGCGGAATCTGGAACAGAATGCCGGCGCCGTCGCCACTCTTGGTGTCGAAGCCGGTGCCGCCGCGGTGTTCCATGCAGGCGAGCATGCCCAGCGCATCGGTAATCACGGAGTGTTTCTTGCGGCCCTTCAGGTTCGCAACAAAGCCAATGCCGCAGCTGCTGTGCTCGAAATCGGCCCGATACAGGCCCTTGCCTTCGGGCTGCCCGTACGTGTTCAACGTCTCTTCCTTATAAGCGGATGTTTTTTTTGTCATAAAAAAATCTCGATAGATGGTTCAGGTAAAATAGCGGGATAATTTGAACATTGCCCTCGATCAAGTCAATGACTTATCCAATCAAAACCTAACTATAGGCCTATTGCGCGAGCGGCTTTCCGCCCCGCGCCCGCCCCTCGGCCAAGCCCCTGGAGCACCGACCCTAACCGGGCCTTTTCCACGGGGATTTTCCTATTATATGCGACAACAGGCACTTTCTTCTGTTCATTTGACGTAGCGGATTTTATCTTGTTTGTTTCCAACATTGGGAGAGGGATATCCGTGAGTCGTGCACCATTTTGCCATCTGCATTTTCATACCAGCTATAGCCTGCTCGACAGCACGGTAAAGATCAAAGAGGCCATGACCGCCGCCGCCGACATGGGGATGGACTATTTGGCCATGACCGACCACGGCGTGCTGTATGGGGCGGTGGAGTTCTATAAAGCGGCCTATTCGGCCGGGATCAAGCCGATTATCGGCTGCGATGTCTATGTGGCCCGCCACGGGATGGAGGAGCGCAGCTCCCAGCGCAACAACATGCACCTCGTGCTGCTCGCCGAAACCCAGGAGGGCTATTCCAACCTCTCCAAGTTGGTTTCCTACGCCCACCTCGACGGAATGTACTACAAGCCGCGCATCGACAAGGCCCTGCTGCGCAAATACAGCCGAGGGCTGATCGGCCTGTCGGCCGACCTGCGCGGCGAAGTGGGCGAAGCCTGCCTGCACGGCGAAGTCGACACGGCCATCGAGCTGGCGCAGGAATATGCCGACATCCTCGGCCCGAACAACTTTTTCATCGAAATCTTCGACCACGGGCTGGACGACGAAAAGACCGCGCGCGACAACCTGCTCAAAGTCGCGGAAGCCACCGGCCTCCCGCTGGTGGCCACCAACGATGTCCACTATGTCCGGCAGGAGCATGCCGAAGCGCACGATGTGCTCACCTGCCTGCAGCGCGGCTATCTGGTGGCCGACCCCAACCGCTACCGCTATGAGGGCGACCAGTTCTACATGAAAAGCGGCGAAGAAATGGCCGCGCTCTTCCCCGACCACCCCGAAGCCATTTCCAACACGATCGAGATCGCCCAGCGCTGCAATGTCGAATTCTTCTTCCCGGAGAAGGCCGAAGATCTGCACTTTCCGTTCTTCCCGCTGCCGGAAGGATTTACCAAGGACCTCGACTATCTGATCCATCTGGGCAAACGCGGCTTGAAGAAGCTGTACGATATCGAGGACGTCGACCATCCGAAGGATGAGCGCGAGGAAGAGGTCAAAGAACGCTTCTACTACGAAGTGGGCGTAATCGAAACGACCAACTACATCAACTATTTCCTCGTCGTGGCCGACTTTATCCAATGGGCGCGGCGCCAGGGCATTCCGGTCGGCCCTGGCCGCGGGTCGGGCGCGGGTTCGCTCCTGGCCTACTCGCTCGAAATCACCACGGTCGACCCGCTGAAATACAGCCTCATTTTCGAACGCTTCCTCAACCCGGACCGCGTCTCGCCGCCCGACTTCGATATCGACTTTTGCCCGACCAAGCGGCAATCGGTTATTCAATACGTGCGCGATAAATACGGCGAGGACTGCGTGGCGCAGATCATCACCTTCGGAACACTCGGCGCCAAGACGCTGATGCGCGACCTCGGCCGCGTGCTCGAAATCCCGTTGCCCTATTGCGACAAGCTCGCCAAGATGATTCCCGAAACGCCGGGCATGACGATTGAAAAGGCGCTGGCCGAAAGCCCCGAGTTCAAGCAGGCCATCCATTCCGAGCCGGATGCCCGGCACATCATGAAATATGCGCGGCTGCTCGAAGGCCTGCCGCGCCATACGGGCATGCACGCCGCCGGCGTGGTGATTGGTGAAAAACCGCTGATCGAAATCATCCCGCTCACCAAAGAGCCCAAGGAAAATCTCATCGTCGTTCAGTTCGAGAAAGGACCGACCGAAGAGATCGGCCTGCTGAAGATGGACTTCCTTGGGCTGAAAAACCTGACGACCATCTATGAAGCCTGCGCGCTCATCAAGCGCAACCACGGCATCGACCTCGATCCTGAAAAACTACCGATCGACGATAAGCAAACCTTCGAGCTGCTGGCCCGCGGCGACACGGTCGGCGTCTTCCAGTTGGAATCCGGCGGCATGCGCGACACGCTCCGCCAGGTCATCCCGGACTGCATCGAGGACATCATCGCCATTCTCGCGCTCTACCGGCCGGGGCCGATGCAGTTCATCCCGCTGTTCATCAAGCGCAAACACGGGCAGCAGGAGGTCGTCTACGACCATCCGCTGCTCGAACCGATCCTGAAGGAAACCAACGGCATCATCGTTTATCAGGAGCAGATCCAGCAGGCGGCGCAAACACTCGCCGGCTTCTCGCTCGGCCAAGGGGATATCCTGCGCCGCGCCATGGGCAAGAAGAAGCCCGAGGTCATGGCGGCGCAGCGCGAAAAGTTTGTGGTCGGCTGCAAGGAAACCAACGACATCGATGCCAAGCTCGCCGGCGTAATTTTCGACAACATTGAAAAGTTTGCGCAGTATGGCTTCAACAAATCGCACTCGACCGCCTACGGCTTCATCACCTACCAGACCGCCTGGCTCAAGGCCCACTACCCCGCCGAATTCATGGCATCCCTACTGTCGGGCGAAATGGGCAATTCCGACAAGCTCACCGCCTTCATTGCCGAAACCAAAGAGATCGGCCACGATGTGCTGCCGCCGTCCGTCAACGAATCGATTGCACGCTTCAACGCCGTGCCCGACGGCAACGGCATCCGCTTCGGCATGGCCGCCATCAAGGGCGTCGGCGAAGGCATCGTCGAGGAAATCGTGCAGGACCGCGATGAAAACGGGCCCTTCACCGGACTGATGGATTTTTGCGACCGCATCACCGGCGCCAACAAGAAGGTGGTCGAATGCCTGATCCGCTCCGGCGCATTCGACTTTTTCGGCATCCACCGCGCGCGGTTGTTCAACGGCATCGACACGGCCATCGGCCGCGCCGCCGAAGCGCTGAAGGACAAGGCGGCGGGCCAATGCTCCATGTTCGACATGATGGGCTCGGCCGAGGCCGAGGCCGGATCGAACTCCGACGAGGAACTGCCCGATGTCAAACCGTGGGCGGAAAGTGAAATGCTCGCGGCGGAAAAGGAATTGATCGGCTTCTATATTTCCGGCCACCCGCTCGCCCGCTTTGAATGGGTGCTCAACCATTTTGCCCTCAAGCGCATGAAGGAGATCCAAACCCTCGATGCCGGCGCACGCAGCCGCGTCGGCGGCATGATTATTGAAACGCGGAAGCTGTTCACGAAAAAGGACCAGAAACCGATGGCCACCTTCCGCATCGAAGGACTGGAAGGATCGATCAACGCCATTATGTTTCCCGGCCCCTTTGCCGAATACGGCCACCTCGTCGCGGAGGATGCCACCGTGATGTTCGGCGGCATCATGATGGCGGAGGATAGCGGCGACCTGAAGTTCCAGGTGCTGGAAATCTTCCCGCTGGAGCAGGCTTCGAGCCTGTTCTGCGAGCGGGTCAGCATCCACCTCCCCGAAATGGGCGTGAACAAGGACATGATGGAGTCGCTAAAGGACGCCGTCGCCGAGTTCCGCGGCACCACCCCGCTCCACCTCTGCATCGAATGTGTCGACGGCCCCAAGGTCTTTATCAACTCCCACCACGACTACAAGGTGCGGCCGTGCCCCGAGCTGGAACATCGGATCGAGCAGGTCATCGGCGAAGGCCTCGTCTACATGGCCGCCAAGTCGGACCCGCTGCGCAACCCGCCCAAGGAGCGTAAATGGGGAAAGAGGAAAGGTTGAATCATTTTTGATTTTTGATTGCCGATTTCTAATTTTTGGAACTCAATCGGCGTTTGCCTCTTTTGCAGGAGTGTGGGCACAGCCCACCCGCAAATCAAAAATCAACATTCGGAAATCTAAAATCCATGCACCGTCCCAAACACGTTGTTGAATATGTCCTTCTCGTTCTGGCGGGCGGGCTGCTGCGCATCCTGCCGTTGCGGGCGGCACTGCTGCTCGGTTGGGTGGTGGCGGCGGGCATGCACTACCTCGGCGGCTTTCGCCGACAGGAAGCCCTGCGGCGCTTGGAAGAGGTCTATGGGGACCGGTTTACTGAAACGGAGCGCAAGCGCATCGCATGGATTTCATGGCGCAACCTCTGCTTCAACGCCGTCGAAGGGATCCGCTTTTCGAAACTGACCGTTGCGGACGTGCAAAAGCAACCGCTGGCCGAAGTGATCCCGCCGCTCCTGCGGGCGTTGAAAAACCGCGACGAGGGCTTTATCTTTGCCACGATTCACATGGGCAACTGGGATCTGGGCGGCATCACCGCCGACCTCCTGGGCGTTCCCATCTTTTCCATTGCCCGCCGCCAGAAAAATCCGCTGACCGATCAATACCTCAACCAAGCGCGCAACGCCTTCAGCATGGAGGTGCTCCTCAACGATTCAAAGGTGCTCAAAGGCGTCATCCGCCGGATTCGGGACGGCCGGGTGCTGGCCATTCTGCCCGATGTGCGCAACCGGACCCAGGCGCTCAAAATCAATTTTCTCAACGGGGAAGCCAACCTCGGCGCGGGCGTGGCGCTGTTCGCCCGGCAGTGCAACTGCCCCATCTACCCCGCGGTGATCCGCCGCATCGGCTGGACCCAACACGAAGCCGTGGTATTCGACCCCATTCTCCCCGACCCGACACTCGATAAAGCCGACGACTGGCAGCGCATGATCCAGCAGCTGATGGATCTCTTCACCGACGAGATCAGCAAGACCCCGGAACAATATTTCTGGTACAACAAGCGCTGGGTCCTGGACCCCATCCAATAACCCCATCCAATAACCCCATCATTCTATTTGACTTCGAGGGGGCGCTCCCCTACCTTTTCGCCTCTTATTTGAACCCCGAACGATTTGGGGGAGGTGAAATTAGATATGGCACAAGAAACATGCGAAGTTAAGGTACGCCGCGGTGAAAGCGTTGATCGCGCACTGCGTCGCCTCAAAAAGGCCCTCGATAAAGAAGGCATTTTGAAGACCATGCGCTCCAAGCGCTGCTACGAGAAGCCGAGCGAAAAGAAAAAACGCCTGGCTAACGCCCGTCCGACCAACCGTCGATAAGACCGGCTCGAATGCAAAAAAAGCTCCCTACCCGGGAGCTTTTTTTTGGCCCAACCTTTCCGCCGCAATCAATGCGCCGTGCCGGTCATCCAGTTCACGTAGGCATCCCACACGGCCGAACCGCCCAGCAGCCACAGGATCGCCGCTAGGGCAATGTAGGGCCCAAACGGAATCTTGCTCTGCCATTCCCGCTTGCCCAGCGCGATAAAGCTCACGCCGATCACCGAACCGAGCAGCGACGACACGAACACAATAAAAACGATTGATTCAACACCCAGGAACGCCCCCAGCGCCCCCATTAACTTCACATCGCCGAAGCCCATGGCATCTTTCTTCAGCACCAGCCGGCCAATCAAGGCCACCGACCAAAGCAGGCCTAAACCGAAGGCCAGCCCAACGAGGGAATGGACCAGCCCGGACAGGTGACCCTCGACCCCATGCATGGATGGAATCAGGAAACTGAAGATCGGGCCGATGATCATTCCGCCAATGGTGCACCGGTCCGGCAGCCACATTTCATCGATGTCCACAAAGCTGCCGAGAATCAAACCGAACACCAGCACCCAGTGTGGTGCAAGCACCAGTTCATACGGGAAGCGCAGCCAAACCAGCACAAACAGAAGGGCGGTCAACAGCTCGATGGACGGGTAGCGCACGGAAATCGGCGCTTTGCAATAGCGGCACTTTCCGCCAAGCGCAAGCCACCCCAAGATTGGAATGTTGTCGCGCCACGAAAGGTTGGTCATGCACTTCGGACAGCGCGACCGCGGCTTCACGACCGATAGTTCGGCAGGGATGCGGTAGATGCAGACGTTCAGGAAGCTGCCCCAGCAGGCTCCGAAAAGAAACACCACCGCCGTAAAGTACCAATCAATAAAGCTCATTCATTGCTCCCGTAAACCGCGTCCTCCAAAGCCTGGCGCATTGCCGGAACCGACGGCTCGGTGCCGGTCCAGATTTCGAAGGCGCGGGCGCCCTGATGCAACAGCATGCCCAGACCATTAGCCCCCTTCGCGCCCGCTTCGCGCGCAGTGGCGAGGAACGCCGTTTCGGGATACATATAGATCAGGTCGAAAGCCCGCTGGCCTTCGCGGAAGGCTTCGGGCGGCAGCAGCGAACGGTCGTCCTTTTTCATGCCGACCGGCGAGGCCTGCACCACCAGGTCGCATGCGCGGCACAGCTCGATTTGCCGCTCTTTTTCCAATGCCTGTGAAAGGGTAATTTCAGGAACCAGCGCCCTGATTTCATCTTCCAACCGCTGAACGCGCGCCGCATCGATATCGGCCAGTACGAGCGCCTTGGCACCCTCCTGGGCCGCCATCAGCGCGGTGGCCCGCCCGGCCCCGCCGCAACCGAGCACGAAAACCGAATCGCCTTCGACCCTTTTTCCGAAGGCCTCTTCGAGGGCCTTCAGAAAACCATAGCCATCGGTGTTATGCCCGATCAGGCCGTCTTCGGCAAATTCAACCGTGTTGGCGGCGCCCAGCAGCTTGGCACTTTCATCCAGTGTTGCGAGTCCACGAAATGCGATCTCCTTGTGCGGCACCGTCAGGTTGACGCCGGCAAAACCCATCTGCGCCATTGCCGGCAGCACGTCCATCAGCGTGTCCGGATGCACATCCAGCGCCAGATAGATGCCGTCGAAGTTCAGCGACTGCATCGACGCATTGTGCATCACCGGCGACAGCGTGTGCCCGATCGGATGCCCCAGAACAGCAAACGGTTTGGTGTGTCCACTCAGATTCATTCCTAAAGCTCCTCTATTTTTCACCACGAAGTCAGGAAGAGCACGAAGCTTATACGGCATCTCTTCGTGAGCTTCTTACCTTCGTGGTTGGAAATTATTTTTTAGCGATTCGATTGAGGCCGGCGACAATGGCGCGGACCGCGGCTTGGTTGATATTGGAATCGGCCCCGACGCCAAAGATGATACCGTCATCGGCCAGCTTGAGCGGCACATAGGCCAGCGCCTGCGCATCGGCCCCCTTGCCCACCGCCTGCTCGTGGTAGTCCTCGACCGAAAAGTCGATTTCAACCACCTTCTTGATCGCATGAACAAAGGCCGAGATGGGTCCGTTCCCGTCGGCGGTCACGGTTTTTTCCTCGCCATGGACCGTCACCTTGACTTCCCCATGAATAAAGGTGGGGTCCTGGTCGTCCGGCCGCGGCCAGTAGCCAACGAGCTCGTACGGCCCGGCCGGCGCAACAAATTCGTTCTGAAAGACCGAGTGCACTTCGTCGGCACTGATTTCGCGGCCCACCTTTTCGCTATAGCCCTGCACATACTGGCTGAGCTCGGGTTGCATGGCTTTCGGGATATCGATCCCGAAATCCTGCTCCAGCACCCAGGCAATCCCGCCCTTGCCGGACTGCGAGTTGATGCGAATGAGCCGTTCAAACTTGCGCCCCAGATCCGCCGGGTCGATATGGAGATACGGCACCTTCCAGCCCATGCCAAAGCGCTCGGGCGCTTCCCCCAGTTTATGCACCCCTTTATTGATGGCATCCTGATGCGACCCGGAAAAGGCCGTGAAGGCATAACTGCCCGCATACGGCTGGCGATAGTAGATCGGCATGCCGGTCAGGCGCTCAACCGTTTCGCCAATGTCGGCAAGGTTGGAAAAATCTATGCCCGTGTCGATGCCGCGCGAATAGAGATTGTTGATGCTCGTAACCAAATCAACATTCCCGGTGCGTTCCCCGTGGCCGAAGAGCGTGCCCTCGACGCGGTCGGCGCCGGCCATGAGCGCCAGCTCGGTGGCGGCCACGGCCATCCCTTGGTCGTTGTGCGAGTGGAGCGAAACGCTGATGCAATCGCGCTGCGAAAAGTGGCCGCAGAAATATTCCACCATGTCGGCATAGTGGTTCGGCGGCCGACGCTCCACCGTCGCCGGCAGATTCATGATCAACGGCCGTTCTGGCGTGGCCTTGCCCCAGGCCGCGAAGACCGCTTCGCAAAGCTCGAGCGAGAAATCGAGCTCGGTATCGGTAAACTCCTCCGGCGAAAATTGGTAGCGGATGTCGGATTCCGGCATAGCATCGGCCAGTTCGCGGATCTGCGTCGTGGCGGCCACCGCCATTTCAATGAGCTGCGGACGCTCCATCCCGAAGACTTGCCGCATGTGGAGATCGGATGGGGCGATGTAGGCGTGCACGATGCCGCACTTGCAGCCCTGGAAGGCTTCGAGTGTGCGCTCGATCAAATGCGGGCGCGACTGCGTGAGCCCCATGATGAAGACGTCGTCGGGGATGAGGTCCTCTTCGATCAACTTGCGGAAAAAGTTAAATTCATCCTGGCTGGCCGAAGGAAAGCCGATCTCGATATGCTTGAAACCGATGTCGCAAAGCATCTTGAAATATTCGAGCTTTTGTTCCGGGTCCATGGGGTTCGGCAGCGCCTGGTTGCCATCGCGCAAATCAACCGAACACCAGAGGGGCGACGACGTGATGCTCTTGGCCGGCCATTGGCGAGCGGGCAGGTTAATCATCTCCGGCGTCTTGTATTTTGGCACACTCATTTTCTCTCTCCTACAAACGGGGTCCAATCTAAACAACCCCGGGTCCCTTATCCATTCCATTCCTTACAAAACCTAACCGATCTCTTGAACCACAGATGAACCCCGATTCACACGGAACTTTATCCGTGGCCAACTGTGTTTATTTAGACAGGATAAACAGGATGTACTGGATCATTAATCAATCCGGTCGATCCTGTTTATCCTGTCAAAACTTAATCCGGGGCAGCCAACGCGGGCGTAGACGGAGCTTCCAGCTCCGTTCAGAAAGAACACAGGACATTTCCCCCCGTTGTAAAGGTGGATTCGGCGCACAAGCCCGGCCCAAACGGAGCAAGATGCTCCGTCTACGCCCGGGCGGCCACAGGCCAGTTCCTCTGTGTTTATTTAGACAGAATCTGATGCAGGAATCAGACTTCGGCCTTGGGATAAGACCCGAGAACGGTCATGAGGGTGCAATGTTCCTGCAGCGCGTCGAGGGCGCGTTTGATTTCCGGGTCGTCGGCATGGCCATCGATATCGACAAAGAAATAGTATTCCCACGCCTTGTTCCGGTTCGGGCGCGACTCGATCTTGGTCATGTTGATGTCGTCGGCCTTGAAGACGGACAGCACGTCGTGGAGCGCGCCCACCTTGTGCTTCACGCCAAATACGATGGAGGTTTTGTCGCTGCCCGTGGCAGCACTGAACCCTTGCCCGATCACCAGGAAGCGCGTGGTGTTGCCCTGCATGTCCTGGATGTTTTCGGCCAGCACTTCGATGTTGTACATGTCCGACGCCATCACACTGGCAATCGCCGCCGCGCCGGGCGTTTCGAGCGCCAGCTGCACCGCCTTGGTGGTGCTCTCCACCGGGGACAGCTTGGCATGGGGCATGTGGGCATTCAGCCAGCTGCGGCACTGCCCGAACACCTCTTGCTTGCTGAAGATCAGGTTGGTCTCCGCCCGCGGCTGCTTGGCCAGCAAGGTCAGGGAAATCGGCAGGTAGATTTCCGCACAGATCTTGAGCGGGGTGGTCGCGAATTGGTCGAAGGTATGCGTTACGGCCCCCTCGGTCGAGTTTTCGACCGGCACCACGCCATAGTCGGCCGACCGGTTCTGCACCCGGTCGAAGACTTCGCTGATGGTGCTCGTCGGGATATAGTCGACGCTCGCGCCAAACTTGCCGCGGGCCGCCTGATGGGTGAAGGTGGCCTCGGGGCCGAGATAGGCAATCTTCATGTCGGTTTCCAGCGCCAGCGCGGCCGACATGATTTCGCGGTAGATGGCATGGGCCGACTCGTCGGGCAACGGCCCTTCGTTCAGCGACTTGATCTTGTCGAAGACGGCCCGTTCGCGGGCCGGCACATAGATTTCGGCGCCGGCCTTTTTCTTTTCCGCGCCAATATTGAGCACCACGTTGATGCGCTCGTTGAGCAGGCGGACAATTTCCGAATCGAGTTGATCGATTTTATTTCTAAAGTGGTCGAGATTCATAGTCTTTCCTTTTGAAATGTGAAATTTTAAACTTGAAATTAGAATTCCGAGGCCAGGATCTTCCGGCAGTTTTCAAGTTTCTAATTTCAAGTTTCAGCTTTCTTCCTGCTGGATTTCCTCGTCGAGCGCGGCGGCCGATTCCGCCTCGGTCGCGGCGGCGGCGCTGTTCTGCTGGCCGAGCTCCGCCTCCATTTCCGGGAAGGTTTCGGTGCTCTGCTTCTTTTCATCCACCGGCCTGGCGCGTTTAAGCTCCTGGCTGCCCGGCAGATCGTCGATGGTGTTGATGCCGAAGTGTTCCAGGAATTTCCGGGTCGTTCCGAACAGCCACGGCCGCCCCGGCAGTTCACTGCGGCGCACCACGCGGACCAACTGCATATCGATCAGTTTGCGCAGCACCGCATCCACCGACACGCCGCGCACTTCCTCGATCTCCGAGCGGAGGCACGGCTGGCGATAGGCCACGATCGCCAGCGTTTCGAGCGCGGGCTTCGACAGCCGCATGGTCTGGTTCTTTTCCAGCAACGCCCGCACAAACGGGCCGCAGGTGGCATCGTTCTGCAACCGATAGGCCCCCGCCACCTTGGCCACGCCCAGGCCCACCTTGGCCTGCTCCAGATCCTCCTGCAACTGCTCCAACGCGCCCTCGATCTGCTGATCGGTGGCCTTGGCATACTGCTCGTAGGGCCCGCCGAACCCATTGCCGGTTTCGATCATCGCCTTGCGCATGCGCTTGATGGTCAGCGGCTCCTTGGCCGCAAACAACAACGACCCAACGATCTGTTTCAATTCTGGAAGTATGTCTACCGTGCTCTCGCTCATGCCACTCTCCCTAAAGCAATGCGCCTTCGATCGCCCCCGACTCCGCGGATGGGTTCTCTTCCGGCTCGCGGGGCTCCACCACAATGTGCCCGAAATGGGCGTCCTGCACCGCCGCAATGCGGTTCAGCTTTATCAATTCGAGCACCGCCAGGAACGTACAGATAATCTCCTGCCGCGAGCGCATGCCCGTAAACAAATCGGTGATGCTCAGCCGCTTGACCACCTTGAGGTTTTCAACGATATAGCTCACCTTTTGCCCGACCGTGTATTCCTCGGCAAAGATTTCCTGCAGGTCTTCTTCCTGCACCCGGCCGAGGGCGTCGTTCAGCGAAGAAATCAGGTCGAAAATGCTGGCGTCGCGCAGATCCACCTCCGGCGCCGCGCCCAGCTCCACGTGTTCGCTTTCGCGGCTAAACACGTTTTCCATGTGCACTTCCAGGTCTTCGAGATGGTCGGCGGCATCCTTGAACTTCTTGTATTCCACCAACTGGCGCACCAGATCCCAGCGCGGATCCTCCTCGTCCTCCTCGTCCATCTCCTTGCGCTCCTCCACCGGCAGTAGCATGTGACTTTTGAGCAGCATCAGCGTGGCCGACATCACAATAAAGTCGCCCGCGATGTTCAGGTCGAGCACCTGCATCAACTTCAGGTATTCCATGTACTGGTCGGTAATGCGGCCGATCGGAATATCATAGATATCCACTTCGTCCTTTTTGATCAGATACAACAGCAGGTCGAGCGGCCCCTCGAATACTTCGAGCACGACCTTGTAGTCTTCTTTAAGTAAATCCATATGGCTATTCACATTCGTTCAAATTAAGAAGGATGATTTCAGAATGAAGGATGGTTGGTCTGCGACCGCCTTGCTAAAGGCGAACCGCAGGTTCCGAACTTCTGAATTCTGAAATCTTCATTATTCAAGCCCCACGGCTTGCCTTGCCTTCTGCAGCGTTTCGCGGGCGAGCACCGAGGCTTTCTCCGCCCCCGTGCGCAGCACGTCGTTCACATAATCTATATCGGTGGCGAGCTCGGCCCGCTTCGCGCGCATCGGGCCGAAGTGCTCGTTGATCTTTTCGAGCAGCTCCGTTTTCGCATGGCCATAGCCCATGCCGCCGGCGCGGTAGCGCTCCGCCAGCTCGGCCCGTTCCGCTTCCGTGGCGAAGAGCTTGTAGAGCGCAAAGACATTGCAGGTGTCCGGATCCTTCGGATCTTCCAGCTCCTTGCTGTCGGTCACGATCTTCATCACGCGCTTCTTGAGCGGCTTGCCTTCGTTGAAAATTTCGATGGTGTTGTCGTACGATTTCGACATTTTCTGCCCGTCGATGCCCGGCACCACCGCCACGTGCTCGCGGATGGACGGTTCGGGAACTGTGAAGACCTCGCCGAAGGTGTTGTTGAAGCGGATCGCCAGATCGCGCGTCACTTCCACATGCTGCTTTTGGTCGCGCCCCACCGGTACCACGTTGGAGTTGACCGCCAGAATATCGGCCGCCATCAACACCGGGTAGGCAAATAAACCGTGCGACGCCGCAATCCCCTTCGCGACCTTGTCCTTGTAGGAATGGCACCGCTCCAGCAGCCCCATCGGGGTCAGCGTCGACAGAATCCAGGCCAGTTCGTGCACCGCCGGCACATCGCTCTGGCGATAGAAGGCCGTCTGGTCCGGATCGATCCCGCACGCCAAAAAGTCCAGCGCCACATCCGTGGTCATTTGCCGCAACGCATCCGCGTCCTGCACCGTCGTCATCGCATGATAGTTCGCGATGAACAAATACGCCTCGCCCTGCTCCTGCAGCTCGATCGCCGGCTTCATCATGCCGAAATAGTTGCCGATATGCAGTTTGCCCGAAGGCTGAATGCCCGAAAGGATTCTCATCTAAATCGCTCCAAATTTTTATCAGGAAAATAAGGAACCATTTTTACCCGTTATCCGGAGCCGTTACAAATCCATAAATGAAAAGTACGTAGTCCGTTCACGCATTATAGCCCCGCTTTCAGCGTTTTTACTTTGAACATTATACCCCGCGGGGGTATCTACGCTGTTGAACATACAGAGCAACCGACATGAAGGGCCACACCACTACGCACGAAGAAAACAAAAAACGCCTCGCCCGCATCGAAGGTCAGGTCCGCGCCGTCGGGCGAATGATCGACGAGGGTGAATACTGCATCGACATCATTACCCAGATCCAAGCCGCGCGCTCGGCGCTGCAATCCGTCAGCAAGCTCATTCTCGAAAAGCACCTCAAGCACTGCGTCGCCGATGCCCTCGACGAACACCACGAAGCCACCATCGAGGAAAAGCTCGAAGAAATCATGACCGTCATCAAACGGATGGGGAAATAGAAAGGAACACCACCATGAAACGAAGAAAAACACTGACGCTGCTCGTCGTCGCCCTCCTCGGGACGGGACTGATCGCCCAGGCCGAAAAACAAGCCGAGCCCAAAAAGCAAACCGCCTGCCCGGTCATGGGCGGAAAAATCAACAAGGCGCAGTATGCGGACGTCAACGGCAAGCGCATCTATGTCTGCTGCTTCGGATGTATCGCCACGATCAAGGCCAACCCGGACCCATACATCAAGCAGATGGAGGCCGAAGGTATCGTCATCGACAAAACGCCGACGAAAGAGGACCATCCCGGCCACCAACATTAACCCATTGCGGGAGGCCGCAGGGCCTCCCTGCTAACGGATGAAAAAATGAATCTACTGACTCTCAAACACAAAGCCACAAAGGGCGCTAAGATGATTCGGTTTCGGCCCCACATAGCTTTATGGACTTGGAGCCTTAGTGTTTTATTTCTCCCCGCGGTTTTCGCCGATCCGTTCGGGACCCATCTGACGTTGCAGGCCGCACTGGACTACGGCCGCGAAAATAATCCACAGCTTCAAGCCGCATGGAACCACTGGCAGGGCGCCACCGAACAGATTGCCGTGCAAAAGGGATGGCCCGATCCCCTATTTTCCTACGGCTATTACTTTGAATCGGTCGAAACCCGCGTCGGCCCGCAAACCCAGCACTTCGGGATTGCCCAGAAGTTTCCGGGGCCGGGGAAACGTTCGTTAAAAAAATCCATCGCGACCGATCATGCCGCCGGCGCCGAACAACGCTATAAACGCGAGAAGCTCCACCTCGACTCGGTTATTACCCGTGCCTATACCGAACTCTACTATCTCAAACGCAGCATCAACATCACCCAAGACCGGATCACCCTGATCCAGGACCTGGAACAGGTGGCCCGCACCCGCTACAAGGCCGGCTCGCCGTTTGCGCCCATCCTGCAGGCCCAGGTGGAACTCGGCCGGCTCGAAGACCGCCTCAACTCGCTCACCGATTTGCAGCACCCGCAAAAGGCCCGGCTCAACGCCGCCCTCAATCGCGCGGCCGCGGCGCCCCTGCCTTGGCCAACCCGCCTGCCCTACCGCCCGGTTAAAACGGATGCGGAAGCCCTGCGCCAAAACCTCGCCCGCACCAGCCCCGAGCTGGCGGAACTGTCGCATAAAATCGAGCAGGGCCAACACCAACTACAGCTCGCCAAGCGCGAACGCCTGCCGGACCTCACCCTCGGCGTGCAATACATCGAAACGGGGAAAGCGGCCGGTTCTCCGGCCGGCAACGGGAAAGACCCCATCATTGGAACCATCGGCATCAACCTGCCGTTGTGGTTCGGCAAGAACCGCGCACGCATTGCCTCGGCCGCCCACCAAAAAACCGCCGCACAGCTCCTGCGCGAAAACCGCGCGCAGACGCTGGAGGCCGACATCCAGCAAACCCTCTTTAACCTGCGCGACGCCGATCGCAAGATCAACCTCTACAAACAAAGCCTCATCCCCAAAGCCCGGCAGTCGCGGGAAGTGAATCGTAAGGGATATGAAGTCGGCCACATGGAATTCATCAACCTGATCGACGCCGAGCGGATGATGCTCGAATTCGAACTGGCCCACGAACGCGCGCGGGCCGACCACCTCATTGCCCGCGCCGAATTGAGCCAACTCACCGGCATCGATTTCTTGAATGTAGACGGAGCTTCCAGCTCCGTTTCGAACGAACAGGAAACCCCATGAAACGTATTAAACCCATCTTATTCATCATCGCCGCCCTCGTTGCGGGCTTCCTGCTGCGCGGCTGTTTTACCGCTCCGGAAGCGCCGGTCTTCCAAACCGAAAACACCAAACCCCAAACCACCACCTGGACCTGCTCCATGCATCCGCAGATCAAACTGCCGAAGGCGGGGAAATGCCCGATCTGCCTCATGGACCTGATCCCGCTCGAAAATAGCGGGGAAGAAGGTTCCGAGCGCGAACTAGTCGTCAGCGAACATGCGGCCAAACTGATGGATATCCAGACCACGGAAGTGGTCCGAAAACGGGTGAGTAAAACCGTCCGCCTGGTCGGAAAGGTCGACTATGATGAAACCCGCGTTTCCTATATCACCGCCTGGGTGGCCGGCCGCATCGACCGGCTATTTGTCGACTACACCGGCATCCCCGTCAGCAAGGGCGACCACATGGTGGAGCTCTACAGCCCCGAATTACTCACCGCACAGGAGGAGCTGATCCAAGCCATCCGAACCGCCGAAAAACTGGAACAAAGCCAGAGTGTAACCCTGCGCGAAACGGCCGACCAAACCATTCTGGCCGCGCGTGAAAAACTGCGCCTGTGGGGGTTGACGGCGGACCAGATTAAGGACATCGAAAAGCATGAAAAGCCCAACGACCACATCACGATCTATTCACCGGTCGGGGGGATTGTTCTCCATAAAAATGCGCAGGAAGGCCTTTACGTCCAGACCGGCACCAAGATCTATACCATCGCCGACCTGTCCCATCTCTGGGTCAAACTCGACGCCTACGAGTCCGACCTGGCGTGGCTGCGATATGGCCAGGCGGTCGAGTTTACCTCCGAAGCCTATCCGGGCGAACGGTTCCTTGGAACCATCGCCTTTATCGACCCCATCCTCAACCAGGCGACCCGCACCGTGAAAGTCCGTGTAAACGTGGCTAATGCCGAGATGAAGCTCAAGCCCGGCATGTTTATCCGGGCAACGGTTCATGCCGACATGGCCGCGGGCGGAAAGGTCATGGCCGCCGATCTGGCCGGGAAGTGGATCTGCCCGATGCATCCAGAGATTGTGAAAGAAAACAGGGGCGCATGCGATATCTGTGAAATGCCGCTGGTCCAGGCAGAATCCCTCGGTTATGTGGACATCGACTCGGCGGACACCGGCGTACCGCTGGTCATTCCGGCCTCGGCCCCGCTCATCACCGGAACCCGCGCGATTGTTTATGTCGCCCTGCCCGATCGTGAAAAACCAACCTTCGAAGGGCGGATCGTCGTCCTCGGACAGCGCGCAGGCGATTATTATCTGGTCAAGGAAGGCCTTTCCGAGGGCGACCGCGTGGTCACCCGCGGGGCGTTCAAAATCGATGCCGAGCTCCAGCTTCAAGCCAAACCGAATATGATGAGTCCCATCGAAGAGGATGAGCCCCTCCGGGCACGAACCACATATAAAGCCCCGGCGGCCTTTAAACAGCAGGTCCACGCCCTGCTGGAAGCATACTTTTCCATTCAAACGGCACTGGCCCATGACAACAACTCCGAGGCCATCGCCAAGGGGGCAATCGCCCTCGAAGCCCTGCAACAGGTCGATAGGTCGTTGCTGGACGGCGAGGCCCATATCGCTTGGATGCCCTACGCCGAATCCCTGAAAGGTCTTCTGGAAAAGATCAGCCGGTCACAGGATATCGATCAGACCCGACACGGATTTTCCGCCCTGTCGGAGCAACTGGCCGATGTACTTCAAAGCTTCGGGGCTCCCGCAGGGATTGTTTACCGGTTAGAGTGTTCCATGGCCTTCGACAACCAAGGTGCAACCTGGTTACAGCCCCATGACGACATCCTCAACCCATACTTCGGCGCATCCATGCTAAAATGCGGTGGCGTGTTTGAACAAATCGAGGCCCCTTAAAACAGCGAAACCCACACCATGGATAACGAACCCACATTGACGCCCGAACAGCGGTCCCCCCTTGGCAAGCTGATCCTCTTATGTCTGAAAAACAAACTGGTGGTTGGCCTGTTTGTCATCGCAATCCTTGTTGCCGGATCGTTGGTCGCGCCATTCGACTGGAATCTCGGAGGACTGCCCCGCTATCCCGTACCGGTGGATGCCATTCCGGACATTGGGGAAAATCAGCAGATTGTTTTCACCGAATGGATGGGGCGCTCCCCGCAGGATATGGAAGACCAGGTCACCTATCCGCTCACCGTTTCCCTGCTCGGCATTCCCGAGGTGAAAACCGTCCGCAGTTATTCGATGTTCGGCTTTTCCACCATCTACATCATCTTCAAGGACAACGCCGAGTTCTACTGGTCGCGAACCCGGGTGCTCGAAAAAATCAACAGCCTCCCGGCCGGCACCTTGCCCGAGGGCGTCCGGCCCACCCTGGGGCCCGATGCCACCGCCTTGGGGCAGGTCTACTGGTATACCCTTGAAGGCCGCGACCCGGACGGAAATCCGGTTGGGGGATGGGACCTGGAAGAGCTCCGCACGATTCAGGACTGGTATGTCCGCTATTGGCTGCTGGCGGCGGACGGCATTGCCGAAGTCGCCTCCATTGGCGGCTATCAGCGCGAGTATCAAATCGATGTCGACCCCGATGCGATGCGCGCCTACGGCGTAAATCTGGCCGAAGTCGGCCGGGCCATCAAAAGCTCGAACATTGATGTGGGCGCCAAAATGATCGAACTCAACCGCGCCGAATATCTCATCCGCGGGATCGGGTTTATTAAGAGTCCCGCCGACATTGAAAACAGTGTCATCAAGGTCAACGGCAATGTGCCAATCCTGGTAAAGCACATCGCCACGGTCGCCTTGGGCCCGGCCCTGCGCCGGGGTGCCTTGGACAAAGAGGGCGCGCAGGCGGTCGGGGGAGTGGTCGTGGCACGCTATGGCGACAACCCGCTCGCCGCCATTAAAAATGTGAAGCAGAAAATTGAAGAGACCCGCGAAGCGCTCCCTTCCAAAGCCGTCATCGATTTCACGACCACCGACCGGGCCACGATTGAACCGTTTGCCCGGCAGCAAGGCTTCGAAGCCTTCACCGGCCCGGTGTTGAACCAGGACGAATGGGTTCAATGGCTACAGAGCACCCCGCGGGATGGATGGCCGGAGTGGGTCACGCTCAGCCAGATTACGATCGTTCCGTTTTATGATCGCACGGGCTTGATTTATGAAACCCTCGGAACGCTGAGCGAAGCCATCAGCCTGGAAATCCTCGTTACCATCACGGTGGTGCTGGTCATGGTACTGCATCTCGGCAGCGGGGCGCTCATCAGCGGCATGCTGCCGCTGACCGTCCTGCTGTGCTTTGTCGGCATGAAGCTCTTCCGCATCGACGCAAATATTGTGGCGCTCTCCGGCATCGCCATCGCCATCGGCACCATTGTCGATATGGGCATCGTGATCTGCGAAAATATCCTGCGCCACCTCAAGCTCGCCAAGCCGGGCGAATCGACCTTGCATGTGGTACACCGAGGGGCGGCGGAGGTCGGCGGCGCCGTCCTGACCGCTGTCCTGACCACCGTCATTAGCTTCCTCCCCGTCTTCACCATGATGGGGGCCGAAGGCAAACTGTTTAAGCCGCTGGCCTTCACCAAAACCTTTGCCCTGATCTCTTCGGTCCTGATTGCGCTAACGGTCTTGCCGCCACTGGCGCATACCCTCTTCTGTCGCAAGCCGCGGCAAAAAAGGTTCCCGTTCAACAAACTGCACCCGCGGCTGGAACGGCTGGTTCCGCATATGCCAGTCATCCTGTGCATTATCTTGGTCGGCACCCTGCTGACCCAAAAATGGGAACCGCTCGGCCCGGAAAAAGGCTTCGCCCTCAACCTGCTGTTTGTCGGCCTGCTGATTGGCGGCCTGCTCGGGTTCTTCCAGTTCTTCAAGTTTTTCTACCCCCGGACCCTGCGCTGGTGCCTCGACCATAAAAAACAGTTCCTTACGTTACCGCTCACCCTCATTATTCTCGGCGGCTGTGCCTGGCTGGGCTTTGACAAAATATTTGGTTTCATTCCGACCGCCGCGGAAAAGGGGGGCCTTGAAAACAGCCGCTCGGCCACCTGGTGGGTTAACGGAACCGAAGCCTTCCCCGGACTTGGAAAAGAGTTCATGCCCGCGTTGGATGAAGGGTCCTATCTCTTTATGCCCACCACGACCGCCAATGCGTCCATGGGCGAAGTATTGGATGTGATTTCAAAGCAGGATATGGCCTTCCACGCCATCCCCGAAATCGACTCCGTCGTCGGCAAACTCGGCCGCGCCGAAACGCCACTCGACCCCGCTCCGATTTCCATGATTGAAACCATCATCAACTACAAATCCGAATACCGCACCGACGCCAACGGCCGCCGAATCAACTTCCGCTACGACAAAAAACAGCGCGAATTCGTGCGCGATGAACTCGGCAAACTGGTTCCCGATACCCGCGGCCGCCCGTACCGGCAATGGCGCGAACATATCCGCACCCCCGATGATATCTGGGACGAAATTATCCAGGCCGCCAAAATTCCGGGAACCACCTCCGCGCCCAAGCTGCAACCCATTGCCACCCGCATTATCATGCTCCAAAGCGGCATGCGCGCGCCCATGGGGGTAAAGGTTAAAGGACCTTCGCTCGAGACCATTGAACAAACCGGCGTCGAAATCGAGCGCCTGCTCAAACAGGTGCCGGCGGTGGAAGCGGCCACCGTGGTCGCCGACCGCATCGTCGGGAAACCCTATCTTGAGATTGTTCCGGACCGCAATGCGCTGGCACGATACGGAGTGACCATGCGTGCGTTTCAAGATGTCATCGAGACCGCCGTCGGCGGGAAGGTTCTCACAACGACCATCGAAGGGCGGGAGCGATTCCCCGTCCGCCTCCGGTATCAGCGGGAACTGCGAGACAGCATCGAAGGCATGCAGCGCATCCTGGTTCCCGGAGCCGGCGGCGTACAGATTCCGCTCACCCAGCTCGCTGAAATCAAATATGTGCGCGGCCCGCAGGCCATCAAAAGCGAAGACACGTTTCTGATTGGCTATGTGGTCTTTGACAAGAAGGAGGGCTTTGCCGAAGTGGATGTGGTGGAACAATGCCAGGCCTTCCTGCAAAGCAAGCTCGACAGCGGCGAACTGCAGCTTCCCGCCGGCGTCAGCTATACCTTTGCCGGGAGCTATGAAAACCAGCTGCGCGCTTCAAAAACGCTTTCCCTTATTCTACCGCTCGCCCTGTTTGTGATCTTCTTGATCCTCTACTTCCAGTTCCATTCCATCCCCGTCACCCTGCTGGTTTTTTCCGGCATCTTCGTGGCATGGGCGGGGGGCTTCCTGCTGCTTTGGCTCTACGGACAGCCCTGGTTCCTGAACTTTGATCTCTTCGGGGTTTCCATGCGGGAGCTGTTCCAAGTGCATCCCATCAATATGAGCGTCGCCGTATGGGTCGGCTTCCTGGCCCTGTTCGGCATTGCCACCGACAACGGCGTGATTGAATCCACCTATCTCGAACAGGTCTTCCGCGAACGCAAACCCACCAGTATCGAAGCCGTTCGCGAAGCCACGATAACCGCGTCAAAGCGCCGGGTCCGGCCCTGCCTGATGACTTCCGCCACCACCATCCTGGCCCTGATCCCCGTCTTGGCCTCCACCGGCCGCGGCAGCAATGTGATGGTGCCGATGGCCATTCCGTCGTTCGGTGGCATGCTCGTCGTGCTCATCAGCATCTTCGTCGTTCCGGTGCTCTACTGCGGATGGCAGGAGCGGAAGCTTCAACGGTTGTAGGCCCGCCGTTCCGGCGAAACGACCACCCATTCCCCCAGATTGACTTATTCTCCAATCTGCCTATGATTTCGCCATGGACGCACCGATTGCCATGAAGCTGATTTTCGGGCTGCTGGGCGGGCTCGCCCTTTTTATCTTTGGCATGCGCACGATGAGCGCCGGGCTATCGGCGGCCGTGGGCGCAGGCATGCGCAGCATCATTACCAAAGCCACGCGGAACCGGATCACGGGGATTGGGCTGGGCAGCACTATTGGTTTTCTGATTCAGAGCAGTGCTTCGATTGTGCTGTTTATCGGCTTCATCAATGCCGGCCTGATGACCTTCAGCCAATCGCTTGCGCCGATGCTGGGCGCCAATATCGGCACCACCCTCTCCATTCAGCTGATCTCGTTCCAGCTGTCCGACTATTGCCTGGCCGGTGTGTTCCTGGGACTCATGATGAATCTGACCGCCCGGAATCCGAAAGTGAAAAACAGCGGCCTGGCCCTGCTCGGGTTTGGCCTGCTCTTCCTCGGAATGGCGACCATGGGCGATGCCATCCGCCCGCACCGCGCAGCGTTCGAGCCGTGGCTGGCACGCATCAACGGGGCGACCCCCGCCGGATTGCTGACCGGCACGATCGCCGCCGCACTCATCACCGGCGTCATTCAAAGCAGTGGCGCGGTCATCGGCATGGGCTTCGCGCTGGTTTCCGCCGGCGCCATCACCGACCTGCCCGGCATCTATCCCATCATCATCGGCGCCAACATCGGCACCGGCATGACCGGCCTGCTCGGCAGCCTCGGCACCACCATCGAAGCGCGGCGCGTTGCCATCGGCCACCTACTGTTCAACCTGATCAGTACCGCGCTCGCCATGGCCGCCGCGCCCCTGTTCTACCGGTTGATTCCCCTGACCTCCGGCGATGTCATCCATCAGGCCGCCAACGCCAATACGATCAAGATGGTCCTGAGTGCCTTGATTTTTCTGCCGCTGGTGCCCGTATTTGGCAAACTCGTTACGCGCCTGACGCCCACGAAAACAAAGCAACCCGAACCCAGCTTTCTGGCCGAGGATCTCCTCAACCGGCCAGAGCAGGCGATCTTTGCCTGCCTGCGCGAACTGCAGCGCACCGCCCGCATCTGCGCCCACAGCCTGCATCTGGCCGCCGAGGAGTTTATCCAGCATGATACCCGCCGCGCCCATCTGATCAAGGTCAACGAGCAAAGCCTGAACACCATCAAGTCCGCCATGCGCGACTATCTCGCCGAGCTCACGCGGCAATATCTCTCCAAACGGCAGGCCATCCTCATCGAGCATATCGACCGGTGCATGTCCGACCTGGAGCGCGTCGGCGACCACATTGCAAACCTTGCCGATATCGCCAAGCGGCAACGCGCCATCCCCTCCGCCCGGTTTAGTCCCGAGGTGATCGAGGACTGGCTCGCCATCCACCGGGCCGTGGAAACGCTGCTCGCCAAGGTGATTGAGTCGCTCGACCCCGAAACCGCCAATTTCCAGGAACTGGCCAAGGAGATTTTGGAGCTGCGCGAAAGTTTCGGCAAAACCGCCCTCGCCGCCCAGAACACCCATTTCAAAAGGTTGGAGGAAAAGGCGGTCACCCCGATTGCCGGGATGCTCTTCAACGACTATCTGTCCAATTTTTGGCGCATCACCAAGCACATCAAAAGCATTGCCTTGGCCGAACAGCAGCCGCAGTTTTGGGTGAAGCGCGAAAAACTATCGCAGGTCATGTCGCACGAAGCCCCCGGCTACACGGTGCCCGCAAAAATCAACCCCGAGGACTATCTCGACAAGCTGCAGTCGGATGATTACCGGTAAACTCTTTCGGAGTGCGGCACTTCTGTGCCGCTTTCAACCAACGGCTAATGAAAAGCGGAACTCAAAGTTCCGCACTCCAAAACTTTATTCAACAACGTATTCGCCGGGCTGATCAAATTCATAGATGGCCGCACCGCGGTTTTCAAAGCGGAAGCCGCGAATCTTGAGATATTCCGGGACCTCCGCGCGGGCGAGTTCGGCGTCGGTCAATTTAACCAGCTCAAACCCTGCATTGCGAAACGATCCCTTCACCGTCACCTTCGCGCCGGTGCAGGCCTTGACGACCAGCGCGGACGAACCGGACAGTTCGACGTCTTCGAGCGTGATGTCCTGGCCGTCGAGAATCAGCGTGGCTTCATCGGAGACGGACCCCCCCGAAATTTTTGCGCGCCCTTCCGCCAGGGTCATGGCAAAGGACGGACGGAACAGCACTTTCGGGCCCTTGGTGAACGGAACGCCCAAGATCAGTTCTTCCGTTGCGGTTTCCACCTTTGCGCCGGCGGCGGCCAACCGCACGCGACCGGCCAGATAGAAATCAGACTCCGCTGTGGCACCGGATTCCGGCGTGCCGCCCGAGACGTGCTTGGCCGCCGCGTCCACCATATTGTTCTTGTTGGCGGAAAAACTCCACACGCGGTCAAAGATGGAAACGCCCACCTTTTCATCGGCACCGAAGAGCTTCGGTAAATCCTGCATCATGGTTTCAAGACGGGTCGGCTTCTTGAAGGTGGTCCGGGTTTCGTCCGCATATTTCGGATTTACAAACTCGGCAATGATGCCCTGCGACTGTTCGAGAATTCGAACATACGAGGCCATGCGGATCACGAGTACGTTGATGTTGCCCGGGAACATGGAAAAGCCCTGTTCGTTCGGGATGTCGCCGGCCGGGCTGACCGTGGCGCGCAGCAAGGGATCGAGCTGGTTGTACTCCACGTTCAGGGTCCGTTCCTGATCTGCGCGCACCAGCTTGGCCAGCGCCCCGACCGCTTCGCCCGGAATGCGGTTGACCGCAATCGAATTAAAGTCGTAGCCCTTTTCCACCGACACCCCCAGCGCGGCCGGCATGGCGTTGAAGACCTGCCCGTTGGTATCCTGGATAAAGAGCAAATGCTCGATGCCTTCCTTTTCCAGCTGGGCCGCGAGGCCACTGGTGTAGAGCAGCATGTGAATATCACCATGGCCGTGCGGCTTGAGGATCAGTTCATACTTATCTTTCAAGGCCAGCGAACCTTCGTTATCGGCAATGGCCGGCACGAGTTCCTGCTGGAGAATATGTACCTGCTCTTTCTGCAGTCCGAAGTAGTTGTTCTTTTCCAGCGCTGCGAGCGTCTGCGGGCCGGTGTCCTGCGACACCATGATGATGAACGGAACAGGGCGCGGATTTTCCATGCGCGCCTCCATCGCCTTGAGGCAGGAGGCATAGTGCTTCAGATAGGGCGTCGTTTCGAGCACCTCGACCGGGATGTCGAGCTTGATGCCGTGATAACCCAGGCGCTCGCCCAGCCCGCCGGCCACCAGCACCACCCCGGTCTTTTCGAACTGCTGCACGCCAAGCGCTTCATAGCGGTCGTAGGTTGCATCGAATTGCGTCAGGTCCACCTTATTGGGCTGGTGCGGCACAAAACCCTCAAACGGATTTCCGCCCTCTTTCGCTTCGGCCAGCAGCTTGCGCGCATTGGCGATATAGCCCGTCAAACCGCCCGGATAGTTGCCATCGATCTTTTCCAGCGATGCAAGAAATGCCGTTTTGGCGTCATCGTTCACGCCCGGAGCATCCCAGTCCGCGAATAGATGCTGCTGCCCCGCGCGGATCAAAGTTGCAACTAACTCCTGTTGCGATTCCGAAAAGGTTTCCCCGTCGGCCTTCAGTTCAGCCGGACCCGGTACCTTCAAAAAAGATGCTTCCATCGTGTTT